>Ga0114959_10000815_pt1 | contig 29113 bp, 20 predicted proteins | sample C_130625_EF_Meta_FD_87317 | JGI IMG/M metagenome (GOLD analysis project Ga0114959, IMG submission 87317) | Freshwater microbial communities from Lake Croche, Canada to study carbon cycling - C_130625_EF_MetaG | ecosystem: Environmental > Aquatic > Freshwater > Lake | place: Lake Croche, Canada... | reverse complement strand
CCGGGTTGCCGGCGACGACCTGCGCCATGACCGCGCGGGCACCGGGCAGATCGCCCTGCTTCACCAGGCTGCGCGCGAAGTCCAGACGCAGCCAGGGATTGCCCGGATCGGCGTCGATCGCGCTGCGGATCAGACCCGCCTGGGTGGCCGGATCGGTGATGGTCATCGCCTGCTCGCGCAGTTGCAGGGCGCGGGCCTGACCGACCAGACGACGATCCCCGCCGACCTGCTCGGCGCGACGCAGCAGGCCGATGGCCTCGTCATGTCCGCCCCGACCGCCCACGATGCCGGCGAGGCCAACGAGAGCCGAGGCAAAATTGGGGTTCTTGGCCAGCGCGTTGCGATAGCTCTGCTCGGCAGCAGAGGTCTTGCCCTGGCGGGCCTGCATGTCGGCCAGACGGGCAAAGGTCGCGGCCGAGCCACCCGAGCGGGTCTGGCGGGTCAATTCAGCCTCGGCGCCGGCGAAATCGCCGCGATCGACCATGACATTGACCGGATCGGGCTGGCTGCCGGCAACGGCCGCCGCCACGCCCTTCAGCGCGGGCTCCCAGCGCCCCTTGTTGGCCGGGTCCATTGACATGGCGCGGGTCAGCAGGGTGCGCGCCTCGTCATATTTGCCCTGGCGCAAACGCACCACGCCAAGACCGCCGACGGCGTCCGCGTCATTGGCGTTGGCGGCGATGGCCTGCTGGAAGCTGGTGGCGGCGTCGTTGATCTTGCCCTTGTTGAGCAGTTCGAAGGCGGCGATGCGCTGCGGGGCAGACGGGTCGTTCGGGTCAGGCGGCGGGTTCTTGGCCAGTTCGAGACGCTGCTGCACGTCGGCGTCATTCGGATGGGTGGCCAGATAGGCCTGCAGCGGCTCGATGGAGCCCTTCTCCTGCGGCAGCCAACCGAGCGCCTGACGCCAGGCGCGGGTCGCCTGATCAGCGACCGCAGCGTTCTGCGACAGGGTGGAAAGGCGGCTGATACCCTCGGCGCGGGCGGCGTCGCGGTAGGTCAGCATCTGGGCATAGGCGAGTTGGGCGCGCACGTCCTGCGGATTGGCGCGCACCGTGGCAGCGAGACCGTCACGCGCCTTCTCCCAGCCGCCTTCGGTGCCGGCGAGGGTCTGATAATACTCAACGGCCAGATTGTCTGGCGGCGGGTTGCCGCGCAGCACACGATTATAGCGGTCCAATGCCTCTGCGATCTTGCCATCCCGCGCCAGGCGACGGGCATCGGCCAGCGAGTCGTTGGAGATCGGGCCGATCTTGATCGCCTGATCGATGCGCTCGATCCGGGTGTCACCAGGGGCAGCCTGACGCAGTTTCGCGAGGCTGCGCTCAGCCTCGGCACGGTTGCCGCTCTCAGCCTGGATCTGGCCGGTGAGCGCCAGCACATCCGCGTTCCGCGGATCGAGCTTCTGCGCGCGATCAAGGCTCGCCAGGGCCTGATCGAACTGGGACTGGTTGCGCCAGAAATTCGCCCGCTCCAGCAGCACCGCGATGGCGCTGTTGGCAGGCACCGCAGAGGGCGCTGCAGAGGGTGCCGCCGCCGGCTGGCCTACGACCGGCTGGGCCGCGACGGGCTGAACTGCGACCGGCTGGGCCGCCGGTGCCGCCTTGCCTGCCGGTGCCGCCGCAGGTTGGCTCTGCGCCAGCGCGGCACCAATGACGATCGTCACGCCGGCCAATGGCACCAGCATGCTGGCGGCCACCAGCCGATGCCGCAGGGAGAACGACGTCACACGGACACGGTTGTGCGTGTCTGTCACGATGGGCATCGGGGTCGGGTCCTGGCTGTTCACCGTGTTATCCTCACCGATTCACGTTGGGCGGAGATATGGGGCGGGCATTGCGGGTTGGCAGGCGGGTCTCGGCCTTGCGTCCCATCGCCCAGAACAGAGCCAGACCCAGGAACAAACAGCCGATGAGCAACATCACCACCAACGTGTAGGGCTGATCGCGCAACATGTAGCTCGGATAGAGCCAAAGCGGCAGCGTGCCAACAGTGTAGATGCCACCTGCATGGTAGGAAGTGACCTTGCCGCCGGTGAGCACCGAAAGATCGCCCTGAATCAGGGGCGCCTGAACACTGTCATGCAGCATCGCCATCGCTGTCTCAAGCGCCGTGGGCGAAGCCGCCAGCATGGCGACCACCGAACGGCCGGAAGCGTACGGGCTCTGCCCGCCTGTCAGCACGGTCGTGCCGTCAGACATGCCGGTTTGCAGCATGTTGGCCGCACGGGCCCGCTCCTGATCGGTGCGATCGTTGAACACACGCCGCACGCTGTCCATCGGCGACGGCAGGGACAGCCCGATCCGGCTGGCGGACAGCGTCACCGGCGAGTTGCGCAGCGCATCCGCCGCACCTTGCAGCCGCTGGGTGACGCCGATCATCAGCAGATCACGGTCAGCCGCCGCCGCCACGCCATCCGGCCGCACCACCGCGACCCGGATGGCGGGATAGCCGGTGACCTGACCGAACCGGCCCATCGTGTTGAGATAGGCGGACAGCTCGATGGCGGTCGGCCGGTCCGGCAGCACCACCGCCGTCTCCGAGAGGTCGGCCATCCGGGTGAAGGGGAAACCCGAATTCACGAAATACTGGAGGTTGGGCATCTGCGTGAAGCGGTAGCCCTTGGACAGATCGATCGTGCTGTCCGGGTCGATGGACATGCGCAGATCGCCCGGGATCGCGCCGCAATCGCCGCGGCGCAACGGGCGGGCGTCGAAGTAGAATTGCAGGTCGTTCGCGCCATAGAGATCATAGCTCGGGATTTCGACCCGCGCGTCAGGCCGGGTGCTGCCGAAATCCATCAGGCGGGACATCCAGCTGTCCTTCGTGTCGCCCGAGTGCAGCGAGAAGCTGTTCAGGTAGATGCCATTGATGCCGACATCCAGGCGCGACGGCCCGATATCGATAATCGGGCCTGGAGGGGCACGATAGCGCAGGCCCACCGGGAACGAGCGGTCACGCCAGGTGTAAAAATCAGGTGAGGTGCGGAACGGCACATGCACGAGGCCGGTATAGCCATAGACCTGCAGGTCTTCAGCGGCCACCAGCTCGCCCAGCTTCACCGGGCGGTTGCTCGGCATCCAGTTCGGCGCGTCATACGCGACGCGGGGGGCAATGACGGCAGGCTGAACAAGGGCGACATCGCTGCCCAGCGCGCGGTTGCCGACGGCGAGTGCGGTTGCCGCGGCCACCGCCTCCTCACCGCTGCGGCCAGCGACCAGCAGCAGGGACGAGTTCGGGTCGTTCGGATTGGCGATGACGCCAACGGTGGGCCCGGCGATCGGCGAGAGGAACCCGGGCACGCGGCCGTCAGTGGCCACCACCACAAGCACTGCATTGCCCTCAGACGGCGGCTCGCTCACCACCGGGAAGCTCGCACCGCGGAAGCCGGCCTGCACGCCGAACCAGGAGGCGGCGATACCGGCGGCGCGCAGCGTGTCACTGCCGGCCGTCGGGGCGATCACGAAGGGCAGCGAGAGCGGTGCACGCTCGCGCGAGTCAAAGAAAGGCTGCGGCAGGCGAGCAAGATCGCGCTGCGGCGGCAGGCGCTCCAGCGTCAGGGTCAGGGTCGAGGTGTCCGACACGGTGGACCACAGCAGACTGTGCAGAGGATCGTTGCACTCTTGCGTATAGCGGCCGGCGAAGCGGAAGTTCAGCCGGTTCTGGTCCTGGAAGAACACCGGGCTGACCGGCATGTCCATTGAGAACTCGGAACGCTCCCGGTTGGTAGGGATCGTGCCGATATATTGCTCGTTTAATGTGACGGTGACGTTGCTGAACTCAGGGATCAGGCCGGGCGAGTTGGCCCCGCTGACCTGGAGGCTCGCCGAGGTCACCACCTCGTCGCTGCGAATACCGAACTCCACACCCTGCAACTCGGAGGTGCCGCGCAGAGCGAGCGGGCCGGTCGCTCCAAGCTGGCGCAGGCTGTAGACGACGCGGCGGGTGTTGGGGCGCGCCGCGGGGTCCACATAAAAACCGGGAACGGGCACACCCAACGGCACTGCGGCACCGGGGGCGATGGCGCTTGGCAGAGGCACCGCAGGGGCCGCCACAGGAACGACGGGGGCCGCAGCGCCCACCGGCGCGGCAGCGGGGCGAGGCGCCGCCGTGGGGACAGCAGGAGCGGCCGTCGGCTGGAGAACGATGGGACGCGCGGAGCCAAACACCGGCGCTGCATTCGGCGAGGTCAGTGGACGCACCGTGGTGGTCGCCGGTGTCTGGAGCGACGTCTGGGCCGTGGCGCTCACCGACGCCGCCAGCATCAGCATCACGGCCACGATGCCGGAGGCCGCCTGACGCGCTGCGGCGCCGCCCTGGCCGGGCATGTTGCGTGGGCGATCGTCGCGTGGGCGGAACAGGCCGCGGATCGACACCATCACGCGCCACATGCTGGCCATCGGCCGATCGACCGGGAAGGCCGCCCAGTCGGACCATGCGTCGGCCCGGCCGAACACGGCCTGGACAACGCGCGCCTCGTCCTCGATCGATTTCGGCTGCCAACGGACCTGCATCGTTTGCTGCTCCCAGCGAAGGACCTGGGCCGGCACCATCAGAGGCTGCTCGCCAAGTTCGAATTGGATAGTGATGTCGCTGCCGTCGATCACCCCCTCCGGCCGGTCGGCGGAGAGGTTGGCGCCGCCCTGCGACAGGTCGCGCGTGGTGGCCGCAATCACACGGCCATCGGCCATATGCAACGCCACCGGGATATTGGCCGAGATGCGGGCGCGCGAACGGATCTGGCGGGCCTCGCGACCGACCGACAAAGCGGCCAGCACAACAATGAGGCTCAAGGCCGACCAGATGGTGTTGAGCAGCAGCGCCTGGAACACCAGCGCATCATTGGCGACGAACACCATGCTCATCACGCCGCGGATCAGGCCGGCGATGACGAGGAAGGCCAGCACCATATTGGGCCACACCGCACTGAGATCGAAGAAGCCGCTCTCCATCAGACCGCCCTTGGCCGTCACGTTGAAACGCCCCTTGCGCGGGCTGATGAGCGTGGAGATGGTCACGCGCACCATTGAGAGTGCCAGCACGGTCTCATAGATCTCCGACCAGAACGAGTGACGCCAGTTGCGCTGCAGCCGTGAGTTGGTGCCGATGGCGTGCAGCAGATGCGGCAGCGCATAGGCCGAGATCGCCAGCGGCGAGGCGGCAATGATGTTCTGGCCGAGCAACAGATAGGACAGCGGTGCGGTGAGGAACACCACGCGCGGCAGCGCGAACAGGAAATGCATCATCGCCTGAAGATAGCAAAGGCGCTGACCGAGGCTGAGGCCGGGCCCGAACATCGGGTTGTCGATGCGGAAGATCTGCAGCATGCCCCGCGCCCACCGCACGCGCTGGCCGATATGCTGCGCCAGGCTTTCGGTCGCGAGCCCGGCCGCCAGCGGGAGCTTCAGATAGGCGCTGTCCCAGCCCTTCCGGTGCATCTTGAGCATCGTGTGGGCGTCTTCGGTCACGGTCTCGACCGCGAAGCCGCCGATCTCGTTCAGCGCGCTGCGGCGCAACACGGCACAGGAGCCGCAGAAGAACGTCGCGTTCCAGTAATCATTCCCGTCCTGGATCAGGCCGTAGAACATGTTGCCCTCGGACGGCACGCGGGTGCCGGCGGCGAGGTTCCGCTGGAACGGATCGGGCGAGTAGAAGTGATGCGGCGTCTGCACCATCGCGAGGTTGGGCTGATCGACCATCCAGCCCATCGAGAGCTGGAGGAAGGCGCGGGTCGGAATGTGGTCGCAGTCAAACACCGCGATGAACTCGCCGTCGGTGTGGCGCATGGCGTTGTTGAGGTTGCCGGCTTTGGCGTGCAGGTTGTCGCCTCGCGTGACATACCCGACGCCACAGGCATCGGCGAACTGGCGGAACTCTTCGCGGCGCCCGTCATCCAGCAGCCAGATCTTCATCTTGTCGCGCGGCCAGTCCATGGCGATCGCCGCCAGCACGGTGGCGCGCACCACCGACATCGGCTCGTTATAGGTCGGGATGAACACATCCACAGTCGGCCAACTCGACGGATCCGTCGGCAGCGGGATCGGCTTGCGCTCCATCGGCCAGACGCTTTGCATGTAACCCAGGATGAGGGTGATCACCGCGTAGATCTCCGCCGCCACCAGCCCCGAGCCCAGCACCAGCTCGATCGGTGTTGGGAAGTCCAGCGTCTCGGTCAGGCGCCAATAGAGATAGCGCAGCGACACGGTGAGAGAGAGCGATACCAGGAACAGCGTCACCGTCCGGCCGGTGAAACGGTTGGCGACGAGGAAGATCAGCGCCGCACAGATGGCGAAGATCGTCTGCTCACGCGGGCTGAGCGGCACCGTCGCGACCACCAGAACGGATAACAGACCGATGATGACGACCAGCGTGTCGATCAGCTTGGCGCCAAATCCGGCACTCCGGCGTGGCGGCTGCACCGTCATCGTGATCGGCTCATGACTGTGTTGCGTGCTGCTCATCGATCGGATTCCTGCACAACTTGGGGGGCAGCGTGGAGCATGTCTAAGCCAATTCCGCGATTCATGACGAGCGGCTCTCGCCGAATTTTCCACGGTGTAACATCATCTTCGCTCAGCGCGATGGCCGAGATGGGCAGTGTCACGTCATGCGCAAAGTCATGCGCCGAAGTATGCGAGTGCCGTGCCAGCGCGCGGCCGAACCAGAAACGGGGCATAATGCGGCTGGCGTGCGCCGTTTTGTTTCGCAGGACGGGATAAGACGTTGCAGCCCTGTTTGCCGCAGCTCGGTTTGCCAAAAACAGAACGGCGGCGGACCAGGCGATTCCGGAAAGACGAGACGACGAGACGGTCCCAGGCTTCAGGCTTGTCAACGCCATCGTCGTCAACTCTCCCATCCTCACCGCCACGCCTGACCCGCCATCGGGCTCCTGTTGCTGAACTGCAACACCAATCTACCAGAACCACGGCTCCGCCATCGTTGCGTGAGCTACACAATCTGCAAGATGGGCATACGCTGTCTGGCCGCATATGCGAAAGAGTTAAATCCGCCGAAACAACGAGGTCGGATCGGATTGCTGCGCGGATACCACAGGCTGTGGCGCAGCAGTCACAGCGGCGAGGCCGTCGTTGCGCGCGGTCAGGACGCGGAACATCGCATCCAGCGATCTGCGCTCGGCTTCTGGCGTCAGGCCCTGCGCAGCTGTGGCGGGCGGCACCGGCGGGGCAGGAGGAAGCGGGGCAGAGGGAAGCGGGGCAGAGGGAAGCGGGGAAGCGGGCGAAGCCGCGGCGGCGATCGGTGCCGTCATCATTGGCGCGGCGGCCATCATGGCGGCGGGGCGTGGCATGTCCGGCATCTGTGGCGCGACCTGCACGATCGGGGACATCGTCACCGCCATGGCGGCCGGTTGCGGCGCCAGGGTCATCGGCTGGGGCGGTGCCGGCGGCACCGGTGCGATGGGCATCGGCGCAATCGGGATCGGCGCAAGAGGGATGGGGGCGGGCTGGAATACCACCGGCTGCACCTGTTGCGTCGGCCGCGACATCGGCTCAGGCACCGGGGCCATCATCGGGCGCGGCGCCGGCGGATCGGCCATCACCGGCACGCGGGGCCGCACATGGAACGGGCCAAAGCTGTGATAGGGGAACACGTCACCACCAAAGGCGATGAGTGCACGCTCGACATCAGGATTTTTCTGGCTCACGTGCACGCTCCGGATACATCTGCATTCACTCTACGCGACGCAGCTCTCCTGCCAAGCGAGCCGCGACAAGAGTATTAATGCCGCAGAGTAATAGTCTGGGGAAGCTCGTAATGGTGGGAATCCGTTATGGGGTAAAGCTTTCACGTCAACGACGCGTGACGCCGTCGCGATCCGCGCCACAGCGACCATGCCGGGCGGCGCCGGATAGCTCGCCACCGCGTTTGTATTGAGATCGATCCAGGCGGGGGGCAGCCCCCCACCCTTGGCCCAGTAAGCGGCAAAATCCTGCGACGCGGCCGGGGTCTCCCCCGCCCAGGCAAGCCAGAGCGGAACCCTGATCGCGTCATAGGAGAAGCGTGCCGGCCAATGCGGATGCGGCCGCAGCGCGCCGCTGCCGCGATCGACCAGCAGCCAGTCCGGTGGCAGGCGGAAGGCACCAAACCGCCCCTCATCGAGGAGCGCCAAACCATCCTGGCGCAACTGCGCCCAGATCGGGGACGGCACCAGCGCAGCCAGCTCGGACAGCATCGGCCAGGCATAATATGACAGATTCACGGTCAATTGATCACGCGTCTCAAAGCCCTGCGCGCCAGCCAGCAGCACCAGGCGCTGACCCGCCGGACGTAACAGCAGGCGAAGTATGTCGCGCGCAATCCCGCTGGCGGCAATCGCGAGGTCCGGACGGCCCCAGCGGCCGGCGGCGCGGCTGAGAGCGGCGGCAATGAACAGATCGGCATCCGTTGCGTTGTTGGTGTCCGGCACCGTGACACTGGCATTGGGCAGATAGCGCCAAGCGTGCAGCGTGTCGGTGCGGCAGGCGAGCACCCGCGAGGTCCAGCCAAGCAGACGGTCAAACGTCTCCTGATCGTTAAAGGCCACGGCGAACATCATGCCCCAGCCCTGACCCTCGCTGTGTGAGACCCCGCCATTGCCGGTGTCGACCACGCGCCCGTCGCCGGAGATGAAGCGGCTGCGGAATTGGCGCCACTCCGCCAGATCCTCGGCCGACACCGCGGCGAACCGGCGGTGCTGCGACAGCGGCATCGCGGACGCGGCCGCCCGTGCCGGGAGTGGTGCCGCATCCGCCGTCAGAATATCCAGCGACCGATCACCCACCCCGCCCGGCAACATGCCAAACCCAGCCATCAGCGTCGACCCGAGAGCAAGGAACCGCCGCCGGCCCGGGACGGGTGGCGATGGCAGCGCGGACGTCTCGACGTCGGCATGGTCGAACTGGTCTGAGGGCAGAGCACCCACTCCCCGCTCCGGACCGACCCACGCCTTGCGTGCGATCGCTCTCTGGGACTGCCACGGTCTTTCTGATCCGTGAGAACAGTCTCAATTAGCGCTCAAAACGTTAATCAAGCCTTGCCATGAGCTGAGATCATCTCACAGAAAGAGACAAACTTCAGATTTTCTCACACGCCGAGAATGCGGGCGGGGAGGCTCGGACATAGGAATGGGGGGGAGAGTCGTGGAGCGGGTGAAGGGAATCGAACCCTCGTATGCAGCTTGGGAAGCTGCCGTTCTACCATTGAACTACACCCGCATCGCTCACGGCGTCGCCCTGTATAGGAAAGCTGCGTTGACGGCGCAATCCATCGCTTCTAACTTCCGCACCGGCAGAGATGCCCCTCGTGATTTGTCCGGCCGGATTGCGGCGAGGTGAAAGAAACGCGCTAAAGAGGCCAGCGGCGTGCCGTGTCAGATCGACATGCGCCCGGCGCTGCATCCGACGGTCGGGCTTCACGCAATTCAGTTTGTGAACGGGCCCAACAGATGCCGAACGACCTCCCCACGACCCTCCGCCCCGCCACCCAGCTTGTGCATGGCGGCACCCAGCGCACCGCTTACGGCGAGACCGCCGAGGCGTTGTTCCTCACCTCCGGCTTTGTCTATGACAGCGCCGAGCAGGCGGAGGACACCTTCACCGGCGCCGTCTCCCACTACCAGTATTCCCGCTTCGGCAACCCGACCGTCACCATGCTGGAGACCAGGCTCGCGCTGCTGGAAGGCGCTGAGGCCTGCCGCGCCACGGCCACCGGCATGGCCGCAGTGCATGCGGCCATGCTGAGCCATCTCAAGGCCGGTGACCGCGTGGTGGCCTCCCGCGCGCTGTTCGGCTCCTGCTACTGGATCGTATCGCATCTGCTGCCGCGCTACGGCATCACCACCGTGTTCGTCGATGGTGGCGATCTGGCGCAATGGGCCGAGGCGCTCGCCACCCCCACCACCATGGTGCTGCTGGAAAGCCCGTCCAACCCGATGCTCGACCTCGTTGACATCCGCGCCGTCTGCGACCTCGCCCATCAAGCCGGCGCGCTGGTGGTGGTGGACAACGTCTTCGCCACCCCCTTGCAGCAGAAGCCGCTGACCCTGGGCGCTGACATCGTTGTCTATTCCTGCACCAAGCATATCGATGGCCAGGGCCGCGTGCTGGGCGGCGCCGTGCTCGGCAGCAAGGCCTGGGTGAATGACGTGCTCCAACCCTTCATCCGTAACACCGGCCCGTCCATCTCGCCGTTCAACGCCTGGCTGCTGCTGAAGGGCCTCGAAACCCTCTCCCTGCGCGTGACCGCCGCCACCGCCTCTGCCCGCCAGGTCGCCGATTTCCTGGCGAGCCGGCCAGAGATCGCCCAGGTGCGCTATCCGGGCCGCCCCGATCATCCGCAATACGAACTGGCGCAGCGCCAGATGACCGACGGGTCCACCCTGGTTGCCTATGAACTGGCCGGCGGCAAGGCCGCTGCCTTCGCCATGATGAACGCGCTGAAGCTGATCGCCGTCTCCAACAATCTCGGCGACAGCAAATCCCTCGTCACCCATCCCGCCACCACCACCCATATGCGCGTGGGTGCCGAGGAACGGGCGCGCCTTGGCATCACCGACGGCGTGATCCGCCTCTCGGTGGGGCTCGAGGACCCGGCCGATCTGATCGATGATCTCGCCCAGGCGCTCGGCAACCTGCCGCGCGCCTGACTTTGACAAACCCCCGCCCGGCGGTTCTGCTGCGGCGTCAACAATCACGGGCGGGGATCAAGCATGACCGGCGACTATCAGGCCACCACCCGCGCCATCCGCGTGAGCGTGCGGGTGTTCTACCTCGCCGATCAGTCCAAGCCCGATGAGGGCAATTTCATGTGGGCCTATCGTGTCCGGATCGAGAATCAGGGCAGCGAGACCGTGCAGGTCTTGCGCCGCACCTGGCGCATCGTCGATGCGCTGGGGCGGACCCAGACGGTGAACGGCGAAGGCGTGGTTGGCCAGCAACCGATGCTCGATCCGGGAGAGAGCTTCGAATACACCTCCGGCACACCGCTGGAGACGCCATCAGGCTTCATGTCCGGCCTCTATCACCTGATCGTGTCCGCCACCGGCGCGGCATTTGACGTGACAATCCCAGCCTTCAGCCTCGACAGTCCTTACCAGAACGTCCGGCTGCATTGACACCGCACACCAACGCTCGGAACAGAGTCGCACTTGCGGGTGCCGCACCTCGCCCCACATGGATCGGACCGCCTCGCCCGAGACGACCGGGACCCAGATGAGGAACAAAGCCGTGACGATCATCCACCCCAGGCCCGACGCCCAAGGCAGCGACGCCGTCAGCCAGCGTCCCACCCGCGAAGAGGCCGAGGCCGCCGTGCGCACCCTGCTGCTCTGGGCCGGTGACAATCCCAGCCGCGAAGGCCTGCAAGACACGCCCGGCCGCGTGGTGCGCTCCTATGAAGAGTTCTTCGCCGGCTACCAGATCGATCCCGTCGCCCTGCTCGAACGCACCTTCGACGAAACCGATGGCTATGACGAGATCGTGCTGCTGCGCGGCATCCGTCTCGAAAGCTATTGCGAACACCATATGGTGCCGATCATCGGCCAGGTGCACGTCGCCTATCTGCCGCATCGCCGCGTCGTCGGCATCAGCAAACTCGCCCGCGTCGTCGAGGCCTACGGCAAGCGCTTCCAGATCCAGGAGAAACTCACCTCCCAGATCGCCAACACCATCAACGACGTCCTCCAACCCCGCGGCGTCGCCGTCATCGTGGAGGCCGAACATCAATGCATGAGCACCCGAGGCGTCCACAAACCCGGCGTGTCCATGGTGACCAGCAAAATGCTCGGCGCCTTCCGCGAAGACCCCACCACCCGCCGTGAGCTGCTGTCCATGATCGCGAAGGCGTAATTGGGGACCAGGTAAGAAAGGAAGGCCAGGGGCTCTGCCCCTGGACCCCGCCAGGAGCAGAGCCCCTGGACCCATTGAGTTTAAGGTATTTCTGGATTTGGAGAGGGGGGCGAGCCGGACCGTGGCCAAGGTCCGGGCTGTTGCGCCCCCCTCTCCAAATCCAGACACCCCCTAGACTCATTGGGTCCAGGGGGTCGCCCCCTGGCGGGGTCCAGGGGCAGAGCCCCTGGCCTTCCTTCCTTACCCCGCCCCCAAATACATCTCCACGATCCGTGGATCGCGGGCCAGGGCGGTGCTGGGGCCTTGCAGGGTGACGCGGCCCATTTCCAGGACGGCGGCGTGGTTGGCGACGCGCAGCGCGGCGCGGGCGTTTTGTTCGACGAGGAGGATGGCGACGCCTTGATCGCGCAGTCTGGCGATGGTGGTGAGGATATCGCGCACGATCAGCGGGGCGAGGCCGAGGCTGGGTTCGTCGAGCATCAGCAGTCGGGGGCGGGCCATCAGCGCGCGGGCCATGGCGAGCATCTGGCGTTCGCCGCCGGAGAGAGTGCCGGCGAGTTGGCGATGGCGTTCGGCGAGACGGGGGAAGAGGGCGTAGACCTGGTCCATGCCGGCTTTGGTGGCGGCGCTGCCTTCGGCGCGGTTGCGGTAGAAGCCGAGGCGGAGGTTTTCCGCGACGGTCATGGTGGTGAACAGCTCGCGCTTTTCCGGAACGAGGCAGATCCCCTGCCCCACGCGGGATTCGATCGGGCCGCGCAGCGGGGCGCCGTCGAAGGTGATGCGGCCGGTTGCAGGCAGCACGCCCATGATGGCGGCGAGCAGCGTGGTTTTGCCCGCACCGTTGGGCCCGATGACCGTCATGATCTGGCCGGGCTCGACGGCGAGGGAGACGTCGGTCACGGCGGGAATGCCGCCATAGGCGACGTTGAGGCCTTCCACGGTGAGCAGGCTCACGACGCATCCTCCACGGCGGCACCGAGATAGGCCTCGATGACGGCCGGGTTGTGGCGCACGTCGGCGGGTTTGCCTTCGGCGATGCGGGTGCCGAAATCCATCACCACCAGGCGGTCGGCGAGGGACATGACGAATTCCATGTCGTGCTCGACCAGCAGAATGGCCATGCCCTCGGCGCGCAGCCGGCTGAGGAGGGTGGCGAGTTCCTGTTTTTCATTGTGGCGCAGACCGGCGGCCGGTTCGTCGAGCAGCAGCAGCGAGGGGTCGAGACAGAGGGCGCGGGCGATCTCGACGATGCGTTGCTGGCCGAGGGCGAGGGCGGTGGCGGGGCGGAAGGCGTGGGCGGTGAGGCCGGTGCGGTCGAGCTGGATGGCGGCTTCGGCGAAGAGCCGGGCCTCCTCGGCACGGTCCAGCCGCAGCACGCCGGCGAGGGGGGAGGCGGTGCCGCGCAGATGGGCGCCGAGGGCGACATTCTCGATGACGGACATGCTGGCGACGAGCTTCACATGCTGGAAGCTGCGGGCGATGCCAAGGCGCGCGATGGATTGCGGGGTGCGGCCGGTGATGTCGAGGCCTGCGAAGCGGGTTTGGCCGGAGCTGGGACGGGCGACGCCGGTGAGCAGGTTGAAGCTGGTGCTTTTGCCGGCGCCGTTCGGGCCGATCAGGGCGACGATCTCGCCGGCATGGACGGAGAAGGAGAGGTCGGCGACGGCGACCAGGCCGCCGAACTGCTTGCGCAGGCTGGCGGCTTCCAGGATCACGCTGCCCAGAGCGGGGTGCTGGCGACGCGGCAGGGCGGGAGCGGACATCAGGCGGCGCACCCGGTCCCGCGGGCGGGCGAGCAGCGGCCAGAGACCGTCAGGTGCTGATTGCAGCACCAGAACGAGCAACAGGCCGAAGACAATGACCTCGTAATTGCCGGCGGCACCGAGCAGCTTGGGCAGCAGGTCCTGCAGCCGGTCGTTCACCAGGGTCACCAACGTGGCGCCGAGCAGCGCGCCGGGGACGAAGCCGGCGCCGCCGACCACGGCCATCAGCAAATACTGAATTCCGGCAACGAGGCCGAAGGGCGTCGGGTTCACCGCGCGTTGCAGATGGGCATAGAGCCAGCCGGCGAGGCCCGCGAGCATCGCGGCATAGACGAAGGCCAGCATGCGGGCGCGCGCCGTGTCCACCCCGAAGCTGGCGGCCGCGACGACGCCGCCGCGCAACGACCGGATGGCCCGGCCCCAGCGGCTGTCGAGCAGGTTGCGCGTGGCCAGCACCACGCCGAGCAGGGCGGTGAGGATCAGCATGCAGGACCAGCGCGTGTCGATCAGCGCGTATCCACCCACAGAAAGCGGCGGAATGCCGGAAATACCGTCATTGCGGCCGACCGCATCGAGATTGCCGGCGAGGTAATACAGGCTCACCGCCCAGGCGATCGTCCCCAAGGCGAGATAATGGCCGGAGAGCCGCAGGGTGATGGCGCCGATGGCCAGCGCTGACAGGCCGGAGGCGGCGAGCGAGACCGGCAAAGTGAGCCAGGGCGACCAGCCCCAGGCGGTGGTCAGCAAGGCCGAGGCATAGGCGCCGAAGCCCACGAACGCGGCCTGGCCGAAGCTGGTCATGCCGCCAATGCCGGTCAGCACCACGATGCCGGTGGCGACGATGGCGGCGATGCCGATGGTGTTGAGCAGGCTCACCCAGAAGATCGGAAGGCCGAGCCAGGGCAGCGCCAGGGCGGCGAGCAACGCCGGAATGGGCCAGAGGCGGATCATTCCTCGTCCTCCACACCGCGATGGCGCAGCGAGCGCCAGAGCAGCACCGGGATGATGACGGTGAACACGATCACCTCCTTGAAGGCGCTGGCCCAGAACGAGGCGAAGGATTCCACAAGGCCGACCAGGATCGCCGCGGCCGCCGCCAGCGGGTAGCTCGCCATGCCGCCGATGATCGCGGCGACGAAGCCCTTCAGCCCGACGAGAAAGCCGCTGTCATAAGAGAGCGTGGTCTGCGCCGAGATCAGCACGCCCGAGGCGGCGCCGATCAGCCCGGCGAGCCAGAAGGCGATCAACCCGGCCTGCGTGGTGGGAATGCCCACCAGGCGCGCACCGAGACGGTTCACCGCGGTGGCGCGCAAGGCGGCGCCGAGCAGGGTGTGGGTGAAAAACAGATACAAGCCGCCCATCACCAACGCCGTCAGCCCGAGAATCCACAACGACTGTCCGGTGATCATCAGCTCGCCCGCCATCATCACCGCATCCGAAAACGCCGGACCGCGCGCGCCTTCGGGGCCAAACGTCACCAGACCGAGGCCGCTGAGCGCCAGATGGGTGCCGACCGAGGCGATCAGCAGCACCAACACCGAAGCCTGGGCCAGCGACTGGAACGACACCCTGTAAAGATAAGGTGCCAGCGGGGCGGTCAGTGCCAAGGCCAACCCGGCTTGCAGCACCAAGGGCGGATGGCTCGGCACCGCCCATTTCAGCAGCACCGCCAGCACAAGCGGAATGCCCAAGGTTTCAGCAGCGAGCCAGGCCGCTGCCCGCACATTATGAACTGCCCAAATTCCACGCAGAAACGCCAGACCGCCCAGACCGGCCAGCAAGACCACGCTGGGCCACGGGTGCCCCTCGCCGATGGCCGCATAGCTCAGCGCGCCGAAAGAGACGAATTCGCCCTGCGGCACCAGCACCACACGGGTCACCGTGAAGACCAGCACCAGGGACAACGCCAGCAGCGCGTAGACGGCGCCGTTGACGATGCCGTCCTGAAACAGGATCAGGAGGATCGAGCTGTCCATCAGCAATAAGTCCGGGGGCGTCGCCCATGCGCCAGACGCCCCCTGGATCCAATCACTTCATCAACGACCATGCACCGTCCTTGATCGTCACCATCACCCGGGCGCGCTCATCAAACCCGTTATGATCGGTGGCAGACATCGTCGAGATGCCATGCGTCAGCGACACATCGCGCAGCCCCTCCAGACCATCGCGCAGACCGGCATGGAACGCATCCGAGCCGGGCTTGCCCTTGGCCAAAGCCGCCGGGATCGCCGCCTGGATCATCAGCATCGCATCGAACGCATGCGCGCCAAACGTCGCCACCGAGCCGGCGCCGTTGGCGGCCTCGTAGCGCGCAACATAATCCAGCGCCACCTTGCGCGACGGATTGCTCTCCGGCAGCTGTGCCGCCACTAGGATCGGGCCGGCCGGCAGGATCGTGCCCTCCACATCCTTGCCGCCAACGCGCAGGAAGTCGTTGTTGGCAATGCCATGGGTTTGATAGATCGGGCCTGTGAAACCACGCTCACGCAACGTCTTCTGCGGCAGGGCGGCGGGCGTGCCGGCGCCGGCGATCAGCACCGCCTGCGGGCGCGCCGCCATCGTCTTCAGCACCTGGCCGGTGACGCTGGTGTCGGTGCGGGCGAATTTCTCGCTGTTGGTGATGCTGATGCCCGCAGCCGTCGCGGCCTTGGTGAACTCGTTGAGCCAGCCATCGCCATAGGCGTCGTTGAACGCAATGAAGCCCACCGACTTCACGCCGTTGGCCGCCATATGCGTGGCGATCGCGGCGGCCATCAGGCTGTCATTCTGCGGGGTCTTGAACACCCAGGCCTTGTTGGCGTCCATCGGCGAGATGATGGCGGCCGAGGCGGCGAGCGAAACCATCGGCACATGCTTTTCAGCCGCAACCGGGATCATGGCGAGTGAGGCCGGCGTGGTGGAGGACCCCACCAGCACATCGACCTTCTCCTCATCAAGCAACTTGCGCGCATTCGCCACCGCGCGGGTGGCGTCGGCCCCGTCATCGAGCACGATGTATTCCACGTCCTGCCCGGCGATGCTCTTGGGCAGCAGCGCGATGGAGTTGCGCTGCGGAATGCCGAGCGAGGCGGCGGGACCGGTGGTGGAGATGGTGACGCCCACCTTGATGGTGTCGGCGGCGGCAGAGGCGGCGAGCGCCCCCGAAATCAAGCCGGCAACGGCAAGAGCGACGAGGCGGCGCGCGATCATGACAATCCTCCCGAGATTGCGGGCCTTTGCCCGGTTACGCCCGAAACTGCGCGACCGAGTGCCCCGCGTCAACGTGCGTTGCGCTCCCGGACCTTGCCGAAATGCTTATGGAGCATCATGATATGAGCAAATGTGAGAGGTACGCCATGCGAACGACGATCGGCATCATCGGCGCGGGCCCCGCAGGGCTCCTGCTGTCGCATCTGCTGCATTTGCAGGGCATCGACAACGTGGTGCTGGAGCTTCGCTCCCGGAGCTATATCGAGAACCGCATCCGCGCCGGCGTGCTCGAACATGATGTGGCAGGGTTGCTGCGCGACTCCGGCGTCGGCGCGCGCATGGATCGCGAGGGGCTGCTGCATCACGGCACCATTCTGCGCTTTGGCGGCCGCAGCCGGCGCATCGATTTCCAGGACCTCACCGGCAAATCCGTGATGGTCTATGGCCAACACGAGGTGGTGCGCGATCTTGTGGCCCGTCGCCTGGCCGATGGCGGCGATCTGCGGTTCGAGGTCAGCGATGTCAGCATCCATGACATCCAGACCGACACGCCGAGCATCCGCTTCACCGAGAACGGCGAAACCAAAACGCTTCACTGCGACATCATCGCCGGCTGCGACGGCTTCCACGGCATCTGCCGACCCTCGCTGCCCGCCGGGTTCATTCGCGATTTCGATCGCATCTACCCGTTCGGCTGGCTCGGCATTCTCGCCGAGGTGTCGCCCTCCTCGGAGGAGCTGGTCTATGCCCGCCACCCCAACGGCTTCGCCCTGCTCTCCATGCGCTCCCCCACCATCGGCCGCTTCTATCTGCAATGCCCGCCCGATGAGAACGCCGACACCTGGTCTGATGACCGCATCTGGTCCGAACTGCACACCCGCCTGGCCGACAATGAAGGCTTCCGCCTCACCGAAGGCCCGATCATCCAGAAAGGCGTCACGGCGATGCGCAGCTACGTCGCCGAGCCGATGCAATCCGGCCGCCTCTTCCTGCTCGGCGACGCCGCCCATATCGTGCCGCCCACCGGCGCCAAAGGCATGAACATGGCCATCGGCGACGTCGCCGTGCTGGCCCGCGCCCTGGAACGCCACATCAAACACAAGGACAGCCAAGGCCTGGACACCTACTCCCGCACCTGCCTGCGCCGGGTGTGGAACGTGCAGCGCTTCTCCTGGTGGATGACCTCGATGCTGCACAACTTCGCCGACGCAAACGCCTTCGACGAACAAGTCCGCCTCGCCGAACTCGACTACGTCACCACCAGCCGGGCGGCTGCCACGACCCTGGCGGAGAATTACGTCGGGTTGGCGTTGGGGTAAGGAAGGCCAGGGGGAGACCCCCTGGACCCAATGAGTCTGAGGGGTTTCGGTCGTTCAGGAGGGGGGCATACACGACGGGTCCCTCGACCCGCCGTGTATGCCCCCCTCCTGAACGACCGAGATTCTTAAACTCAATGGGTCCAGGGGCTCTGCTCCTGGCGGGGTCCAGGGGCAGAGCCCCTGGCCTTCCTTATCACCCCTTCACCGCCCCCGCCGTAAGCCCCGACACGATCTGGCGCTGGAACACCGTCACCAGCAGGAACAGCGGCGCGGTGATGGAGACGGCCGCGGCGATGGCTTCGATCTGGTCGGAGGCTTTGGTGTCGCTGTTGAGGAACTGGCTGATGGCCGGGACCATGGTTTGGGACTGGGCGTCGAGCAGCAGGGCGGTCACCAGGTAGTCGTTATAGGCGAGCAGGAAGGCGAACAGCCCGGTGGTGACGACTCCGGGCCACATCACCGGCATGATCACGCGCAGGAACGCGCCGAGATGGGTGCAGCCATCGACGCGGGCGGCTTCGTCGAGCTCGGTGGGGATGCTGTCGAAGAAGCTGCGCATCATCCAGATGGTGAAGGGCTGATTGATGGACACCAGCACGATGATGACCGCCCAGGGCTGGCCGTAGAAGGTCGGCGGCACGGCGCTGAACAGATGCAGGAGCGGGCCGAGGATCGGGGCGTTCCACAGCGGCATCAGCAGATCGCGGGAGGCGAGGAAGAACGGCACATAGCCCGTCACCAGCACGGAATGCGGCAGGGCGCGGAAGATCAGGGCGGTGATGAGGATCCAGAACGCGACGAGGCTGCGGGTGCGGGCTAGGCCGTAGCCGGCGAGGGTGCCGACGGTGAGCGAGACGGTGACGACGCCGGCGGTGATGATCAGCGAGTTGAGGAAGTTGCGGTAGAATTCGTGATCGATCCAGACGGCGCGGTAATGCGTGAGCGTCAGGCCGAAGATCGGCGGGAGGTGCAAGGCGCCGTCCAGCATCGGCGTGAGCCAGAATAGCACGGCGCAGGCGGCGAGCGCGGCGATCCAGCCGCGTGCACCGTACCTTCGGCCGAGCAGGATCAGGGCGAGACCGGCGAGGCCGGCCACGAGATCGACCAGCGTCAGCCCCTGCCCTGCCCTGCGCGTGGCGGGACCGGTCAGCACCGCCCAAGGGTCGGATGAAAGCGCATCCACCGGCGCCCGGAAGGACATCACCGCCGTCCAGACCAGCGGGAACATGGCAACGATCACCCAGACAGCGAGAAACCCCGCGGCCAGCAGGCGCAGGCTCAACGGTGTGCGCAGCGCCTTCGTCGTCATCGCCGTTGCCGCCAGGTGCGCAGCAGCAGCGGGATCAGCAGGATGACGATGCCGACCATCGTCAGCATCGAGGAGGCCGCGGCGCGGGTGATGGCGCGGTTGCCGGTCTGATCGGGGGTGAGAAAGCTGAAGGTGAGGAATTGCAGCGAGATGCGATGCGCCTGGCTGGCAAAGCCCACCACCTCCTCGAACACCCGGTAGCTGTCCATCAGATGGATCAGCGCCACGAACACGATCAGCGGCGTCAGATGCGGCAGCACCACGCTGCGCAGCCGTTGCAGACGGGAGGCGCCATCGATCATCGCGGCTTCCAGGGCGTCGCGCTCCAAGGTCTGCAACCCGGCATAGAACACCACGAAGGCGAAGGGCGCGGCGTGCCAGACGCGGTAGGTCAGCATCAGCAGCTCGATGGTCCAGCCTTGGGCGAACATCGAGATCGGCAACCCGGTGATGGCGCGCAGGGCGGCCGTGAGAATGCCATCCCCGATGAACAACCAGCGGATGGAGAGCGCGCCGATCACCGGGGTGATGATGAAGGGCAGCAGCGAGGCGAAGATCAGCGGGCCGCGCAGCTTGCGGATCATCTCGTGCAACGCCAAGGCGATGGCAAGGCCGAGGCCGATCACCAACGGCAGGGTGATGAGGGTGAAGGTAAGCGTGAACCGCAGCGCGCCGTAGAAATCGATGGAGAGCAGGGCGGCAATGCCCCCGGAGGCAAAGGCGGCCGCGGCGGCCTCGGGTTGCAGCAGGGTGCGATAGGCCTTCAGGCCGATGAATTCCGTGGTGGTCACCGGCTGGCCGGCCGCATCGAGCTTGGGCACCGAGCGGCGCTCGCGCGTGCAGGTCTGGGTGAGAAAGCCGGGGGTGCAGCTTTCCACCTCCGTCTCCTCATAGACCGGCACGGTGGCATAAAAACTCTGCACCACCACCGAGACCAGCGGCACGGCGATGAACAGCAACATCATCAGCACGGAGGGTGCCACGAACATCGCGAAGACACGCGGCTTCATCGCACCCTCCTGGCTGTTGCGCTTACTTCACCAGGCCCTGCTCACGGGCGCGGGTGAGATAGGCGGCCTCGATATCGGCCAGCGTGGCCTCGGCGGTCTTCTTGCCGGTGAGGAAATCCGCCGTGCGCTCGCCGATGGCGGACGACATCAGACCCATCACCGTGGTCGACGGATACGGCGGCGCGCCGGCATTGGCCGAATCAATCGAGCCCTTGGCGTATTTGCCCGGCACATAGCCCTTGATCAGCCACACCGCCGCACCGGGTGCTGCGGCCACGGTGCGGGCGCTGAGGCCCTGCATGGCGAGGCGGAACGCGGCATCGGCCTGCGCATCGGTGATGTTCTTGGCGATCACGATGCCGTCCCACCACAAGGTCGTCGCGGGCTTGCTGCCCATCGCGGCGGGGGCTGCGGCGAGCGCCGTCTTGCCGATCACCTGGCTCTCCTTCGGGTCATCCAGCGCCGCGGCGCGGGTGCCCCAGAGATTGGCCATGGCGATCTTGCCCTGCTGGAACTGCTTCTGCACGAAGGTCGATTCGGAGACGAGATACTCCGGATCGAGATAGGCGGTGATCTTCTTCAGCATCGCCAGGGTCTTGAGCCCGGCCTCATTGTTCACCGAGGGCGTGTTGTCCGGCTTGGTGAACGTACCGCCAAAACCCAGGAACATGTTGACGAATTCCTGCGCCAGATCGAAGCCCGGCTTCATCGTCGCCCCCAGCGGGGTGGCGAGCTTGCCGGAGGCCTTGATCTTCTCGGCCGCGGTCAGCACCTCGTCCCAGGTGGTCGGCACCGCAATGCCCAGCTCGGCCAGGATATCGGCGCGATACATCAGATGCTGGGCGTTCACGTCCATGGCGATCGCCATCACCTTGCCATCGATCTTGATGAGCTGATTGGGCGCCAGGTTCTGGCCGTATTTCGCCACCAGCGCGTCAAGCGGCCGGATGGTGCCGGCGTTGAGCAGCGGCACCAGGGTGCCGTTGGAGACGCCGCCGATCTGATACAGCGACGGGTTGGCGGCAAACGCCGCCGGCTGCTTGGTGCGGAACTCCTGGTCCAGCTCCGCGCGGTAATTGCCGCATTCGGCCATCGTGGCGGTGACGGCCTTCCAGGCGTCAAACGCCGCCGTCAGCGACTGCAACGGCACGTCGTTCTGATAATCACACGCGGCCTCGGCCAGCGAGGGCGTCATCATCAACATGGCAGCGAACAGGATGCGTTTCATGGCGTCTCTCCAGCTTTGATCGTAGTTTGTAGGGCGGTGACTGCGTATGCAACAACAGAATGAGACGACAGAATGACGCGAAAAGAAAGGACGTCCAGATGACCCATCTCGCCCATAAGCGCTTCGTACATGAGACGATGGCGCGCATCGCCGAAGCGGGCCCCGCCGGCCTGCACGACGCGCTGTCGCGCGCCTATCATCCGGATGCGCATTGGCGCGGCTCGCATCCGCTGAACGAGATGACCGGGATCGCCGCCATCGCCGCCACCGTCTGGGCACCGCTGCACGAAGCCTTCCCCGATCTGGAACGGCGCGACCTGCTGCTGCTCGCCGGCCATTACAACGGCCATGATCTGGTCGGCGCCATGGGCCATCTCTGCGGCACGCACACCGCCCCATGGCTCGGCATTCCGGCCACCGGCCGGACCATCACCCTGCGCTATGGCGAAGTGCACCGCATGGAGCGCGGCCGCATCGCGCAAAGCACGGTGTTGATCGATGTGGCCGATGTCATGCGCCAGGTCGGTGTGTGGCCCGGCACGCCGAGCACCGGGGTGGAGATGATGTGGCAGGCGCCGATCACCGGGGATGGGCTCAATCTGGTGGAGAACGATCCCGCGGTGAGTGCCGCCAATTTCGCCCAGATGCGCGCCATGCAGACAGCCCTTGGCGATCATGGCGACTGGCGGGTGATGGGGCGTGACGCTTTTCTGATTCCGTCACAGACGGCCGGCTGGCACCCGAAGATGATGTGGTACGGCCCGTGCGGCATCGGCACCGCGCGCGGCATCGAGGGTTTTGTTGATGATCATCGCCTGCCCTGGCGCACCGCCTTCCACAACACCATCGGCGCCCAGCATTACATCCGCATTGCCGATGGCGCCTTCTCCGCCACCGGCGGCTGGCCCAGCCTGACCACCGACCATCTCGGCGGCGGGCTGATGGGCCTGCCACCCACCGGGCGAAAAATCACCATGCGGGTGATGGATTTCTATTTGCATCACGAAGGCCTGATCCGGGAGAACTGGGTGCCGATCGATATCATCGACATGCTGCGCCAGATGGACATCGACGTGTTCGCCCGGATGCGGGCCTTGTTTGGGTAACAGGAACCGAGGAAAAGCGAGGGGCTCTGTCCGCTGCCGGCGGAGCCCCTGGCCGTTCATTGGAACCCGCGCGTGTCAGATGCGCTCCCAATTCGCCGCCTCTCACACCACACTGGAGATGACATGAAGTTCCTCAGTTTCACCCATGGCGGCATTGCGAGTTGGGGCCTTGTCATCGGCGACCAGGTGGCCGTGCTCGGCGGCTTCCTGCCTGATCTGCGCCAGGCGATCGCCGCCGGCCGGCTCGCCGAGGCGGCCACCCACGCCGCCGCCGCACCGCATCTGGCGCTGGCGGATATCACCTTCCTGCCGGTGATCCCCAACCCGCCGAAGATTCTCTGCGTCGGCCTCAACTACGAGACTCATCGCCAGGAGACCGGCCGCAGCGAGGTGGCCCACCCCACCATCTTCGCCCGCTACGCCAACAGCCAGATCGCCCATGGCGCGAAGCTGATCCGCCCGCGCGTCTCCACCGATTTCGACTATGAAGGCGAGCTTGCGGTGATCATCGGCACCGGCGGCCGCTATATCGCCAAGGCGGACGCCTTCGCCCATGTTGCCGGCTATGCCTGCTACAATGACGGCAGCGTGCGCGACTATCAGCGCCACACCCATCAGTTCACCCCCGGCAAGAACTTCCCCGGCACCGGTGGCTTCGGCCCGTATCTGGTGACACCGGACGAAGTCGGCCCGCTCGGCCCGCAGCGGCTGCAAACCAGGGTGAACGGCATGGTGGTGCAGGACGCCAGACTGGAACAGATGATCTTCGATATCCCGGCACAGATCGCCTATTGCTCGAGCTTCACCGAGCTGGAACCGGGCGATGTCATCGTCTCAGGCACGCCAGGCGGTGTCGGCTCGCGGCGAACCCCGCCGCTGTGGCTGAAGCAGGGCGATGTGGTGGAAGTCGAGATCGACGGCGTGGGAACGCTGGTGAACGAGGTGCAGGACGAGGTGTGATGGCAGGCCGCAAGGTCGGGCTATGTCCGCACCCGCCAAGGGCAGAGTCCTTGGCGGGATGCCATCCTGGCTGATGTTCATTGCCACCGGCATCGGGGCGCATGCGGGCCAAGCCGTGATACGGAACATCAGCCAGGACAATTATCAGTGACAATGTCTCTTTTTGTGGATTGAACGCCGGTTTTATGGTTGGGTGTATTCAGAAGGAGATTGTCAATGCCCAATGCCTTTAATCACGCTCTCAAAGCCTTCGCCGTTGACACGAACTGGAACGATTCCAGCGTGGCCCCCATCATGCCCGACCTGCTGGTCGAGCCGATGACCGTCGCCGTCAGCACGATCACCACCATCGCGGTCAAGACCACGACGCCGGCGACCGCCCTGTATCTCACCGAGACGGGCGACACGACCGACGTCAGCATCAACGACATCCATCAGGGTCAGATCGGCGATTGCTACGCCCTGAGCTCGATCGGCGAGATCGCGCTGAAGAACCCGGCCTTCATCAAGAACATGATCAAGGTGAACAGCGACGGCACCGAGAGCGTGACGCTCTACACCGCCGCAAACGGCAAGGCGCCCGGTATCGGCAACACCAGCTACAAGGCCGTCACCGAGAAGGTGACCAACACCTTCGCCAAAAACGGTGTCAACAACGGCGCCACGCAGGACGTGGTGAACGGCACCAAGGAAATCTGGGTGCAGGTGCTCGAGAAGGCCTTCGCCATGCTCAACGGTGGCGTCAGCAGCAGCGGAGCCTATACCGGCATCGCCAATGGCGGCTCGCCGATCATCGCCATGGAGCAGCTCACCGGCAAGGCCGCCAGCTACACCACGGCCGCCAAACTCACCCTCGACAGCCTTCAGGCGCATGTCACGGCAAACGACCTCATCGTCATGGACACCAAGGCGAGCAGCGGCCTGCCGTTCAACCTCGTCAGCGGCCATGCCTATATGTTCCAGGCCATCGTCGGCTCGGGTGCCAACGCCCAGATCCAGCTCGCCAACCCATGGGGCACCAACCAGCCCTCGCTGATTCCCTTCTCCAAGCTGAGCCAGGGCATCGCCGAGATCGACTTCGGGCATTGTTAGGAAGAGACTGGGGTCGGGCCAGCCCCGGCCTTCCACGTCTTCCATCGAGGCCGCCGCATGCTGGATATTGTGATTGAGCAGACGGCGGTCTTGGGTGTGTCCGGTCTTGTCGATGTTGGAATCACCGGTGACCGCATCGCCGCCATCGCGCCCAACCTGCCGGGTGGACGACGCATCGCCGCCTGTGGCTGCCTGTTAACGCCTGGTCTGGTCGAGACGCATTTCCACCTCGACAAGGCCTGCATCCTCGATCGCTGCCCGGCCGCCGAGGGCACGGTGCTGGAGGCCGTGCGGCTCACCTCTGCGGCAAAACGACATTTCACCCCTGACGACGTCCATGCCCGCGGCAGCCGCGTTCTGGAGCGTGCCATCACCTGGGGCACCACGCGGATGCGCACCCAGGTGGAGGTCGATCCCGGCATTGGGATGCGCGGCTTTGACGGCGTGCAGCAATTGGTGCGCGATTTCGCCTGGGCGATGGATATCGAGATCTGCGTCTTCCCGCAGGAGGGCCTGCTCAACAATCCCGGCACCGAGGCGCTGCTGATCGAGGGCCTGAAACGCGGCGCCCGCGTGCTCGGCGCCACCCCCTACACCGACACTGACCCAATCGGCCAGATCGACCGCATCTTCGCCATCGCCCGGGATTTCGATGTCGATATCGACATGCATCTGGACATGGGCGACACGCCGAACGGCATGACCGTGGAACATGTCTGCCGCCGCACCGAGGAATATGGCTGGGGCGGCCGGGTCACCGTCGGGCATGTCACGCAGCTCTCGCTGGTGGCCGCCCCACGCTTTGCTGCCATCGCGGCCACCCTGGCGCGCGCCGGCGTGGCGGTGACGGTGATGCCGAGCACCGATCTCTATCTGATGGGTCGCAACGCCGATCACGCCATCCCGCGCGGCGTGGCGCGGCTGGAGGGGCTGCGGGCGGCCGGCGTGACCTGCTCGGTCGCCACCAACAACATGCTCAACCCGTTCACGCCCTATGGTGACGCCAATTTGCTGCGCATGGCCAATCTCTACGCCAATGTCAGCCATGTCGGCCGTCCGCAGGACCTCGCCGCGTGCCTGGACATGATCACACGCGACGCCGCGCGGCTGATGCGGCTGCCGGATTACGGGATCGCCATCGGCGCGCCAGCCGATCTGGTGCTGTTCGATGCGCCGGACGCGGCACGCACCGTGGCGGAGCTGGCGCAGCCGCTATGGGGAATGAAGGGCGGACGGCAGACATTCACCCGGCCACGGGCGCAGTTAACCAAGTGAGGTTGGGCGCCGGCGGGAACAGGGACAGCCTGACCTTGGTTTCGTCACTCTGCCGCCATCGCCGACCGCGCCCGCTCCGCCACCGCGCGGCCGAAATCGGCAAAGATGGCGCGGGAGACGGCATCGGTCTCGAAATCATATTCCGGGTGCCATTGCACACCCACCGCGAAACCCTGGCAGGTGACACAGCGGATTGCCTCGATGGTGCCGTCCGGCGCGGTGCCTTCAACCACCAGGCCGGGTGCCAGCCGGTCAATCCCCTGGTTGTGCAGCGAGTTGATGGCGATGGTGGTGGCACCGGCAATGCGGTGCAGCCAACTGCCCGCGACGATGCGTAAGGTGTGGGCCTTGCCCTGGCGGACCCTCGGATTGGGCTGCATCGGCGTGGAATGATCGAGCCGTCCGGGCAGGTCCTGCAGGCGCTGATGCAGCGAGCCGCCCAGCGCGACGTTGAATTCCTGCAAGCCACGGCAGATGGCGAGCACCGGAATGCCCTGCGCCACGGCGGCGCGGATCAGCGGCAGCGTGACCTCGTCACGCGCGGGGTCCTCCGGCGTGCCATCGGCGTGGGGTGGGCCGTCATACAGTGCCGGCTGAACGTTGGAGCGGCTGCCGGTAAGGATGATGCCGTCAAGCCGGGCGAGCAGAGAGTTGATGTCCGCCCGGCTGCCATTGGCGGGAAGCAGCACCGGCACGGCACCCACCACATGATCGGTGGCGCGAACATAGGTGTCAGACGCCGCATGGTTGATCATGCCGAACGCGCCGAACTGCTTGATGCAGCAGGAGATGCCTACGAGAGGTTTCATCCCGTCATCGTCGGCCACTGATATGAAAAAATAAAGACCGTAGTCGCCTGCCGCCAAAAAAACGTCAGCCGCCCCGCCCGGCATCGGGGCTGTTTTTGAGCCTTGGGTCCTCAAACTGAAACATGGTCGCCGGAAAATCGCCGCCGGGCTGGATGTTGAACAGGCTGATGCGGGTCTCCTGGCGCTGCGCATCCGTCACCGCCCATTGCCGCAGCGCCAGCGGCCGGTCAGCGAAGACCATGGTGAGGCTGCCCTCGTCAGGCGAGGCGGCGCGGGTGACCGTCACCTGAAGCTGCCCGGGGAGGCGGCTGACCTCGAGCACCTTGACCTCGTCACCAAAGGCGAGGTGATCGGCCAGCAACAGGCCAAGCGGCGTGGAACTCAGCGGCACGGCGCTGGTCTGCTTCAATTGCCTGTCGAAAAACACCGCCGAGCCGAAACCCGCCACCAGCAGAAAGGGCGATGGCGGATCATATTCAAAGCGCATCCGGCCCGGGCGAGAGAGCCAGGCGGTGCCCTCCGAGGTGTCGCCATCCGGCCCGATCTGGAGGAAATGCGCCTTCATGCTCCGCATCCCGTCCAGATATGTGGTGATGCGCGCAAGATCGGCACGGTCCTGAGCGGACAGGGGCGCTGCCTGTTGGGCGGCCATCACGGTGGAGGGCAGCAGGAGGGCGAGGGAGAGCAGGGTGCGACGATTCATGAGCCTCATGTGGCGCACCCGGCGGCCGATTTCAAACCAGGGTCGCCTTCAGCCGGCGACGCAGCTCATATTTCTGGATCTTGCCGGTGGAGGTCTTGGGCAACTGGGTGAAGGTGACGTGCTTGGGTGCCTTGAAGCGGGCCATGTGCTCACGGCAGAAGCTGATCACCTGCGCCTCGGTGAGGTCCTCCACCCCAGGACGCACCGTGACGAAGGCGTGCGGCACCTCGCCCCAGGTTTCATCGTCCTGTGCCACCACGGCGGCTTCCATGATGTCGGGATGCTTGTAGAGCACCTCCTCCACCTCCAACGAGGAGATGTTCTCACCGCCGGAGATGATGATGTCCTTTGAGCGGTCCTTGATTTCGATATACCCATCCGGGTGCAGCACACCGAGATCGCCGCTGTGGAACCAGCCTCCCTCGAACGCGGCCTGGGTGGCCTTGGGGTTCTTGAGATAGCCCTTCATCACCGTGTTGCCGCGCAGCATCAGCTCGCCCATCGTCACGCCATCGGCGGGAACCCGGGTCATGCTGGCATCCATCACGGTGGCGTCCTCGGCCGTCGGATGCGGCACGCCCTGACGGGAGAGGAAGCGGGCGCGTTCCTCCAGCGGCATCTCGGCGACGCCTGGCTGCCACATGTTCCAGGTCAGCGGGCCATAGACCTCGGTAAGGCCATAGACATGGCCGACCGAGAAGCCGCGGCGTTCCATGGCGGCGATCACCGGGCTTGGCGGGGCGGCACCGCCGGTGACGACGCGCACATCGTGATCAAAGCGGCGGGCAACCTCGTCGGGCGCGTGGATCAGCATGGTCAGCACGATCGGCGCGGCGCAGAGCAGGGTGACGCCGTGTTCGGCGATCAGCGGGTAGATCACCGCCGGATCGACCTTGCGCAGGCAGACATGGGTGGCGCCGAGCATCGTGACGGCCCAGGTGAAGGTCCAGCCATTGCAGTGGAACATCGGCAAGGTCCAGAGATAGACGCTGCGCGGCGTCATCTCGGCGGCGAGCGCGTTGCCGACGGCGTTCAGATACGCGCCGCGGTGATGGCAGACGACGCCTTTCGGGTCGCCGGTGGTGCCGGAGGTGTAGCCGAGCGAGATCGCGTCCCACTCGTCATCGGGCAGGCGGATGGCGAAGTTCGGATCGCCCTCGGCGATGAAATCCTCGTATTCCTGACCGAGCACCTCGCCGGCCTCGGTGAGTGCGTCATCGATGCCGATGAGTTTGGGCGGGTTGTCCCGGCCGGCCAGCGCCGCCTTGGCGACCGGGGCGAGTTCGCGATCCACCAGGAACACGCGGGCCTCGCAATGGCCGAGGATGAAGCGGATGTTCTCGGCGTCGAGCCTGGTGTTGACGGCGCAGATCACCCCACCGGTCCTCGGCACGCCGTAATGCGCCTCGAGCATGGCGGGGATATTGGGGGCCAGAACCGCCACGGTGTCGCCGCGCCCGATGCCGTTGGCGGCCAGTGCCGAGGCGAGGCGGCGGCAGCGCTCCAGCAT
>Ga0114959_10000813_pt1 | contig 29133 bp, 19 predicted proteins | sample C_130625_EF_Meta_FD_87317 | JGI IMG/M metagenome (GOLD analysis project Ga0114959, IMG submission 87317) | Freshwater microbial communities from Lake Croche, Canada to study carbon cycling - C_130625_EF_MetaG | ecosystem: Environmental > Aquatic > Freshwater > Lake | place: Lake Croche, Canada... | reverse complement strand
TTATTGGTCAAATAGCTCGTTCCACCGTATTCAAGATTTCCCTTTTCAATTTCCGTCTTCGTACTCAAATCATAAACATCCGAGGCAAGATTTCCTGAACCTTTGTGCGTAATATTTTGAAGAGAAATGTAAGCATTTTTTAATTTATCGTCAAAAATGACCTGGCCTCTCCTAATTTCCCAAGACTTAATGCCTATCTGAAAATTACTTTTTTCATTATTCTCATTTTGCTGTGCTTTTAGCGTATCCTTTTTAAAAATATCGTAATTATTCGAGCCATCATTTAATACTTTCAACAGAATTTTTGGCGTATCGAGTTGAATAAAATTGACCGCAATTTTATCTCCGGAAAGGATAGATTTCATATCTGCGGATACAGAAAATGTCATCGCTTGTACGAGCGTATCACCCAAAAAAGGCGAGCGGCCAATAATGCCAAAGTCTGATAACGAGAGTGTTACGTTGGGAAAATGCTTAATTAATGATAATTCAAAATCTTTATAATAGACTGTCGCATTAATTTTTTTCTGAATTTCCTGATTCACTTTTGCTTGAATTTTATCCTTGAAAAAGAAGGGGATAGCGAACAATACGCCAGCAAAAAGAGCGATGATTGAAACAAAGATGATTAGGATCTTTTTCATGGTTTTGGATTGAAGAGCAATGAAGTTTTGGTCAAAAAGGCACAGATTATCCAAGTATGATAAAGTAAAGAAAATTCTTTGAGCCTTATCGCTTTTGGGGCTTTGTAAAGTTCTCAAAATAAAAAAGCACACACTTTTTGTATGTACTTCCAACGAAAATTAGGGTTCTAATTGTTTTCTAATTTAATATAATATTCATTATTCCCTCCGTCTCCTCATAAATATCAGATAATGAGAGTTCTAAATCGATATTTTTTATCTGAATTGAACCTTCTAAGGAATCTCCTTCGGAAGCCAAAAACCAACGTCCTAAATCATTTTCTTTCCGCATAACTTCCGCTCGGATACTGGTTGAACTTATCAAAACGTATTCTCGAAGACTTTGAATACTTCTATAAAGGGCAAATTTTTCTCCTCTATCATAAGCCTCGGTATTTTTTGAAAGAATTTCGATAATCACAACGGGATTCATAATTACATCTTTTTCACCGTCCAAAAACTTTTTGTCACCACAAACTATCATTAAATCTGGGTAAGTATAAAGTGTATTGGCTGGGATATGAAGTTTCATATCCGCTGAATAATGCGTACACTTTTTGCCCCTTAAATGGTTAAATAATGAACCCGAAACCCTCCTTGAAATCATGTTATGATTCTCAGAAGCTCCCGCCATCGCAAATATTTCTCCTTGAAAATATTCACTTTTAAAATCAGCTTCTCGTTCCATTTGTAGATACGCTTGGGGAGAATAATACGATATTTTTGGTAATGCTGACATTGTTCTTAATTTTTGTTACCCAAATCTACAAAAAACTACCCAATAAAAAAACTCGTAAAAGTGAAACCTTTACGAGTTTTTTTATCGATAAAATGAGGCTTATTATCTCGTAATTTCAATGATTTCAAATTCCATTGCTCCCACAGGCGCTTGAATTTGAGCTATATCGCCGACTTTTTTCCCGAAAAGTCCTTTCCCAAAAGGGGAAGAATTTGAGATTTTTCCGGCCGCTAAATCAGCCTCTTCTTCCGAAACAATCGTATAAATCTTCTCCATGCCATTTTTAACGTTCTTTATCTTCACTTTCGACAAAATAGAAACGATTGAATTGTCAACATTTGTTTCGTTGATGACTCGAGCAATGGCAACGATGTTCTCCATTTTAGAAATTCTCATTTCTAAAAGTCCTTGTGCATCTTTGGCTGCATCATACTCGGCATTCTCGCTCAAGTCGCCCTTATCTCGTGCTTCCGCAATCTGCGCCGACATATCTGCTCTTCCTTGAGTTTTGAGGTACTGTAATTCAGCCTTCAATTCATCAAATTTTTCCTGTGTATAATATTGGAACTTTGCCATATCATTATTGCTTTAAAGTTATTTCTTAAGTAATTAACTATAAAAAAAATACTGACAATGTGCCAGCAAATATTTTTCTAATTTCACCTAACTCATTTACAAACAAAAAGAACGGTCTTAGACCGTTCTACAAGATTTTTTATGACCTTTGCAGAAACATCAGTTTAAGGAATAATTACCTGTCTTTGTTTGGCTTGCATTTGCTGTAAGAATTGGAGTACAAATTTACGAAAACTTTAAGGATTTCAAAGTGTTTTTTTAGGACAATGATTAGTGACGAGGTGTTGAGGCTTGGACAGAAGGGTCATAACTATTTATTTGTCAGTTGCTTGGTGGTTGCTTACATTCCTTACACAAGATTTTATTAAGAAAAATATGAGAATAATATTCATGGGAACGCCCGATTTTGCGGTCGAGAGTTTAAGAATTTTAGTAGAAAATAAGTATAATATCGTGGCGGTAATTACTGCCCCTGACAAACCCGTGGGTAGGGGGCAAAAATTGGGAATCTCGCCTGTGAAGGAATATCTTTTAGCGCAAGCCCCTAACATCCCGATCCTGCAACCTGAAAAATTGAAAGACCCAAATTTTATAGCTGAACTAAAAACTTATCAAGCTGATTTACAGATTGTTGTGGCTTTTAGAATGCTGCCAGAAGTCGTTTGGATGATGCCAAAATTGGGGACCTTCAACCTTCATGGTTCTTTGCTTCCACAATTTCGTGGAGCCGCTCCGATCAATTGGGCAATTATTAATGGCGAAACGGAAACGGGTGTGACGACTTTCTTTTTGAAACAGGAAATTGACACAGGTTCGATCATTTTTCAAGAAAAAGAACCAATTTTACTTACTGATAATGTGGGTCAAGTTTATTTTCGTCTCATGCACAAGGGGGCAGGATTGGTTTTGAAAACCGTAAAAGCCATTGAATCGGGTGTTTATCCGCATGAGCCACAGGACGAAACGAGAGAAATTCATCACGCTCCGAAGATTTTTAAGGAAACTTGTCAAATAAATTGGAATCAATCAGTGAAAAAAGTGTATGATTTTATTCGTGGACTTTCGCCTTATCCCGTAGCTTGGACAATGTTGAATGATAAAACTTGTCGGATTTATGAAGCAAAGATGGTAACGGACGAGTGCTCTGAGGGGACGGCGGCCACGGTTGTTGGTTCATTCACCACCGATGGCAAAAAATACCTTCATTTTCAATGTGTTGATGGTATTTTGGCGATTGAAAATTTGCAATTAGAAGGCAAAAAACGATTGGGGATTGAGGAGTTTTTGAGAGGTTATCGATTAGTTAATAGTTGAACTGGTTTGTCAAGATATACCCGTCCAATTATCAATAGCGAGGGAATTAATTCTCTCGCTATTGATAATTGGATGAAACAAGTTTGGGTACAACTTAACTAACCATTTCAAATAGCTATTAGTTAAGGGTAAATAGTTCCAGCCTAAAAATCACTAAATCATAATTCAATAAAAAACAATTCACAAATAAAAAAGCATGGCAACTCAATTTTACTCAAAAAGAAATCTTCAATTTTTGCTTTACGAAGTGCTTGATGTTCAATCGCTTTCTGAATTTTTGTATTTTCAAGACCATGCACGGGAGACGTTCGACATGGTATTGGATTCGGCTGATCAAATTTCGGAGAAACTCCTGAAACCACTCTTGACGGAGATGGATAGAAAAGAACCGCAATTGGTTGATGGCAAAATCAAAATTCACCCAGGCATGTTTCCAATTTTGAAAAAATTTGGGGAAGATGGTTGGATAAATGCGGGGTTTTCATACGAGGAAGGCGGTCAACAAATTCCTTCTACGGTATTGAGTTCGGCGGCTTTTATTTTTCAGGCGGCCAATTATTCTTCTTCTGTTTTTCCATTTTTGACTTCGGGGGCGGCCAATTTGATCCGCAGTTTTGGTTCTCAGGAATTGAAAGAATCTTTCACGCCCCAAATGTATTCAGGCGAATGGCAAGGAACTATGGCTTTGACCGAACCCGACGCCGGAAGTTCGCTTTCGGATATTTCTACCACGGCAGAACCAACTGAGAATAAAGGCGTTTACAAAATAAAAGGACAAAAAATATACATTTCAGCGGGTGACCATGATGGCTGCGATAACGTAATTCATTTGATGCTTGCTAAAATCAAAGGTGGTCCTTCGGGAGCAAAAGGGATTTCATTGTTTATTGTCCCTCAAAAGCGAATGCAGGAAACAGGAGACCGGAGGAATGGAGGGAAAAATGGTATTTCTGATAACTCACAACACACAACTCAACAATCCCAACTTATTAACAATGACGTAATCACCGCAGGTATTTATCACAAAATGGGTTATAAAGGAGCGCCGATTGCTCATTTGATGGTTGGTTCTAATGATAATACTTTCGGATATTTGGTGGGTGAACCACACAAAGGTTTAACCTATATGTTTCAGATGATGAATGAAGCTCGCATTGGCGTGGGCATGAATGCTACTGCTATCGGTACTGCTGCTTATTATGCTTCACTTGAATACGCAAAAGAGCGTCCTCAAGGGCGCTTGATTTCGGATAAAGATATGACCAAACCCCAAGTTCAGATTATCCGTCATGCGGATGTGAAGCGAATGTTACTGTTTCAAAAAGCAGTACTAGAAGGTTCTTTGGCACTTTTGATGCAGTGTTCTTTGTATGCTGATCTGGCTTCGGTAACGGAAGGAGAAGCGCAAGAACGGTATCATTTGTTGTTGGATTTACTCACGCCCATTGCCAAATCATACCCTTCAGAAATGTGTTGTTTGACCACCTCTGCCGCCGTTCAGATTTTTGGGGGTGCTGGTTATACGACCGATTTTCCGGTAGAACAATTTTACCGTGAAGCCAGAATTCACCCCATCCACGAAGGTACTACGGGCGTTCATGGATTGGATCTATTGGGAAGAAAAATCATGAGTAAAAACGGGAAATCATTGCAATTATTGGTGGCTGAAATAATGAAAACGATTGAAAAAGCTAACTCAATTGACCGTTTGAAGCCTTTTGCTCATAAATTACAGACTTATTTGGGCAAAACGGATACGGTGACCAAACACCTTTTGAGCTTAGCGAGCAAGGATTTAGAAATCTTTTTATCGGATGCCACTTTAAATTTAGAACTCTTCGGAATTATGACGATTGCGTGGCAATGGTTAGTGCAATCGATTAAAGCGGAAGAGGCATTAAAGGCAGGAGCAAGGGGCGATGATTTCAATTTTTACCAAGGGAAAATTTTTACGCTGCGGTATTTTTATGAATATGAATTAGTGAAAATTGACTCCTTGATGAAGAGGCTTTTGAGTGAGGACCATGTAACGGTGGAGATGGAAACTGCTTGGTTTTAGGAATGAACAAAGTCGCTGGATCGCCTTAAAATGCATAGAAAAATTACCGTCAATTTCTATTTTGTTTGTAGCTATCATAATTTAGACCGCTTTTAAAAATGAAGGTGTATTTACCACTTGAATTCAAAAATTTCAAGAGGATTGTATCCCAAAATTAAAAAAAAACCTCCTACAAGTTGACTGGTTTACATGTGATAATCAAAAAATCTAGCATTAATTTACGCAATAAATGAAATTCTCATCCCAAACGGGCTCTATTTTTTTATTTTAACTTCTTGAATTAATTGATTTCTTGAGCATAAATCGCATTTCAGCTCAAAGTTTACATTTCTTATAATCCAGCTTAATTATTACGAGCTTAATTTTCCGAAATCAGTAGATTTTAATGCAACAATTACTTTTACCTTTAGTCAAATATTTTTTACAAAACATTCAATTTATTATACACACCAAGGATAAAATAAATGTTAAAGCAAAAAATAACGCAGGCCGATTTATCAAATTGGCTTTTGATTTAAAATAATTATCGACCAAATGAACACTTTAAATAGTTTTAATTTACAAGGAAAAGTAGCGCTCGTAACAGGCTGTAAAAGAGGGATTGGTAGAGCTATGGCCGTAGCCCTTGCCGAGGCAGGTGCCGACATTATTGGCGTTTCAGCTACTTTAGAATCTGAAAATAGTAGCGTTGGAAATGAAATAAAAGCATTAGGTTGCCAATTCTTTGCCTATCAATGTGATTTTAAAAATCGTAGTGATTTATATAATTTTATTGAAAAAGTAAAGGCAGCGCATCCGATTGTCGATATTTTAATTAATAATGCGGGTAATATCTTGCGGCAACCTGCAGTAGAACACTCAGACGAATATTGGAACGAAATCTTAGAAATCAATTTGAATTCACAATTTATTTTGGCACGAGAATTTGGGAAAGAAATGGTCCAACGTGGTGAAGGGAAAATTATTTTCACGGCTTCTTTACTGACCTTTCAAGGTGGAATTAACGTACCAAGTTATGCCGCAAGTAAAGGGGCGATAGGAAGTTTGGTGAAAGCACTTGCTAACGAATGGGCCAGTAAAGGTGTGAATGTCAATGCAATAGCTCCTGGATATATCAGTACAGATAATACCGAAGCACTAAGGAATGATCCAGACCGCAGCGCCTCGATTCTTGCTAGAATTCCAGCAGGAAGGTGGGGAACGCCCGAGGATTTTAAAGGCATTACTTTATTTTTAGCTTCGGCTGCATCCAATTACGTTGACGGAACAATCATTACCGTTGATGGCGGCTGGATGGGAAGATAATCTAACCATCATAAAAATAGTATCTTTTGCAGTCAAAATAAGACTTAAAATCTTTTATTGACTGCATTTTTGTTTATTGTTTTAAAAGTATCGTATATTTACAGGTTACCTAAATGGCGAAATTTTTAGGATTTTAATTGATTTATCTGCTGCTTTGTATTAAATCGCAAACGAAAAATCTGCCTTTCTTTTGGCTCAGATGTGGCTTATGAATCAAAAACTTATTCATGTATTAAATTTTCTAATACGCTAAAATCAGATTGGTCTAGCATAATAAACTACACTAACTTTCGCATGGCAAATTGAATTTTAGAGAACATACTTGCTAAAGTAAAACGTTAGAATAAAGGCAGAGAGGATTCAAAAATATCAAGAATCTAATCAAGATTATTTAATTGATTGTCGGTAAACTCAAATTTGACTGCCCAAAATATTTAACCTGTAGCCGATTTTTTACTTGGCTGGATTCAAGTAAAATTATTTTTTAAATTTTTCAATTGGATTTAATACCCTTTTTATCTTGAATCTGAAAATCTTTGTCCAAAATGCCCTTTATAATTCCTGCCCAAATCTTGTAGCCTTTTTCGTTAAAATGCAGCTTATCGTTTACGTAGATCTCAGGTTGGTATCTGCCATCTTTATCCAAAAGCTGCTTTGCTGTTTCAATAAATTTCAAATTAGGGGTATTTTGGCAATAGTTTTTTAACAAATAGTTCGCTTCCTCGATTTTATTTTGCACCGCCCAACGACTTTCATTCGGCGAAATAGCAATGTAGTAAATTGGCGTAGTTGGATGTTTTAGCCGAACCTTTTGTACTAAATATTTAAAAGCTTCTAAAACCTGAGTTCGCGTTTTGTCTTGATTTCCTGCCGTAATATCATTACTTCCCGAATAAAAAACAATGGCTTTGAAAGTATGATTAGTCATAATGCGGTCAATGTAATACGCCATTTCTCCAATATTTGAGCCGCCAAAACCTCGATGAATGATCTCATGTGGTCCTAAATCTTGCTGAATGGTCTTCCATCTTTTAACGTACGAACTTCCTGTAATCAAAATGGCATTTGACGAATATTTTTCTATCTGATCTAATTTTTCAAATGCTTGAATTTCATTTTCAAACCTCAAAATGCCTACCGATTTTCTACTCAAATGTAATTGAGTAAATAGCCAGAGACCAATTTCGTCTAAAGCCTGCTTCTGTTTATTTTTATCATTATCTAAAGTGTGCCCGGCGTTTTCAAATAATTTTATACCCGTGGGAATTCCTAATGACAAAGCACGATTGAACAAAATTGTACTACCGTGTTTGAAGCCATGATAGGCGTAAGAAGAATCAAAAGGAACAGTTTTGTCACTTGTCCCATGTACACTAAATAATGGAACATCCCCAGAATTCATCCAACGATAATCAATCATTGATCCCCAGCAATTGACAACACCCTTAACTTTTGAGGAATAGCCCTCATTGCCACTTTTTCCCTCTAAATTTCCTAAATTGGCAGTGTTGATGTAAACTGGCACTTCATATTGGTCTAAATATGCCAAGTGCATTGCAATTTTTGAACCAGCCGAACCGCCCATCACATAAATATTTGAGGTGTCGATCCCATATTTTTCAGCATTTTTTCTAAAAAATCGAACGGCGGCTTTTGTATCCTGCACCCCTCGGTACATTGACTCGAAGTATGACGTATCATTTTTGGCTTTTCTATCCCTAACCGATAATTGATTGAACTACTCAAATATCCCCTTTTTGCCAGACCTGTACAAAATAAGATTGGATAGCCAGTGCCTTTATCGCCATTGACGAAGCCACCGCCGTGCACAAATATCACCAAAGGTCGATTTTTGAGCGTATCAGCCTTGGGCGAATAAATATCTAAAAATAATTTTTCTGATTCACTATTAATATTTTTGGCTTCACCGTATTGAATATTTTTGAGCGAGTCTTTGGAAGTAAAAACCTCATTTTTAAAGCGTTGCATTTTTTGGGCGAATGCTAAATTGTAAGTTAAAATAAAGGTTAAGAGATAGAATGCTTTTTTCATGTTTAGGTTATTGAGTTGGTTATAGTTGGATTAATTTTATTTTCAGTGTCTAATTTGACAGCTCTCGAAATTAATGAGCAAGAAGCAATGCATTTTAATAAAAAGTGTTTTCTCTTGAAGAAATTAACAGTTTTACTGATAAAGCGTTAATTTTCTAATTAAATATGCGATTTTTCCAAAATGTTTTTTGTAAACAAGCCTAAATCAGTGGTCTTCATACCTATCAAAACAATAATGGTGCTGCAATAATATAGACGGGAATCGGTATTTTATGAAGTCCTGAGCACGAACTATGCTGGCTTTCATGCCCAAATAAATCATCCTAATGCCTTCCACACTATTTTATTTTTTAGTGTCAACCAGTGAATAGAGTGGTGGTTCCAAAATCACCAAATGGTTAAATCCTAGCAATTATATACATCCAAGTTTTTAAAATTTCACGTATTTCTGCCAATGGTGTTGTTCTTTAAATCCTAGCACTTCACGGATTTTACGATTTGAAAACAACGCTTCATGTTCGCCCAATTCACGGGTAATTGGCACGTTAGGGAAAAACCTATCAGCCAACGCTTGCGTGGGAATAATCGCACCATTGTGGTCATTTCCAGCATTAAAAATCTGATAACCCAAGCCGTTTTTTTTCAAACATAAGTCAACGATTTGCCCCAAATCACGAGCATCGATGTAACAGAAAGCATTCCTGCGTCGCACTTCGGGGTTTTTAAAATAATTGGGAAAAAGTTCAGCATACTCGTGCGGTTCAATCACATTTCCGATCCGCAGCGCATAAATGTCAAAACCTGACCGTCGATGAAAACTCTGTGCGGTTTTTTCATTGACAACCTTCGATAATCCGTAGCTATCCATTGGATCGACATCATAATCTTCCTCCAGAGGCAGGGATTTAGGATTTGTTTTTCCATCTGAAAAACAAATGCCGTAGGTCGTTTCTGACGATGCAATGATGATTTTTTTGATACCCAATTTAACGGCCGCTTCGATTACATTGTAGGTGCCGATTGTGTTCACCCGAAAGGTTTCGTTATCGGGCTTGATTAAGATTCTGGGTACGGCGGCAAAATGTACTACCGCCTCAAATTTTGGAATGCCATTACCCAGTTCCAATTCATCTAAGCCTGCGTACGAACTCATGGCATCAAACATTTGACCAGAATCGGTAATATCAGCTACCAGATTATCAACTCCTGAATAATCTAAAGGCTTCATATCCACATTTAATACCCGATGCCCTTGCTCGAGTAGGTAAGGAATTACGTGTTTTCCTGCTTTTCCAGAGCCACCGGTGAAAAATATTCGCATTTTCTTGTTGGTTGATTATTGATTTTATTTCTTGATGGTATTATTTTCGATACCTATTTTAAAAGAATCACTTTGATTTGTAACATTTTTGCCTGAAATAAAAAGCCAATTTCTTGATGACTTTGTCAGACATCACCCCTTTGCGCTTATGAAAATCCAGCTTAGTTAGTCGCAAACGTAAAGGTGAACGAAAATCCATCAATATGCAAGGCCTTGTTCCTTTTAGAAATGATATTTTTTCTTACATCGCCACCTGATTTTATAGATACGGTCCATGTGCGCTTACTTCCAAATTTCAGTTCATTTTCCGGGTAACCCAGCCACAGCTTCTAAACCAAACGTTCATAGTTATGTAGTAGTTCGTTATTCGGAAAATAACTATCTGATAATCAAGTATTTACTTCAAATTGAAACAATGTTTAAATCTTATCAACTACTTAAAACGTTTCGAGCACAAGAATTTTGGATTAAATTGGTTTGTGCAGTAAGACTTATTGCATATGGAGCAAATATGAGAACGAAGTATATTTTTTCATCAATATTTGAAATAGAGAAAGATAAACTTTTGAAATTTTGGATGCAGCTGGAAATAAAAATGTAAGTATTATTATTCACTTATTCTTATCAAAGTATTTTATCAATTCGTATTTATTCACATTCAAGACTCTCATTTTGTCTAATAAAGGCAAATAGGGTTTGTATCAATAATTAACAAAAAACTTAATAGCTTGACTTAATTTGTCATAGTTTATTCTTAAAAAATAAATACCGCTATTGAGTTTAATACTAATTTGCTCTTTGTTTGCGTTAGAACTTGTTTGAACTTTACTGTAAATACATTTTCCGTTCAAATCAAAAACTTCTATTTCCCATAATTTATGTTGTTGCGGTAGTTCTACCCAAAATGTACCTTCATTTGGATTGGGATATAATTTGATATTTAGGTTGTTATTATCTTGTTCAATTCCTGTAATTATAATGGCGTCAGATTCTGAAAAACAGCCATTTTCAATTACTTTAACTGTGTAAGCCCCTGAACTAAATCCATTAAAATATTGTCCGGTAGCATCTTTTATCGGAATGCCTCCTAAGTACCACTGATTGTTAATGGCACTACTTGATTTTAATGCTGTATTTTCTATTAAAACTGTTGGTTTAGGTGGTTTAGGATTTACTACAACCGTCGTAGTGGCAATGGTGGAACATGCATTGATATCAGTAACTTTTAAGGTATAAATACCTGAAAAAGAAGTTGTAATTTTTGGAATATTTGGATTTTGTTGGGTCGAAATAAAACCATTTGGTCCCGTCCAAGCATAAGCAATCCCACCATCTCCCCTTAAATTTAATGTTTCCCCTGCACAGACTGTCCCACCGCCATTTACAACTGCCGTTGGGATTGAAAGCGTAACTTTGATTACAGAACGAGGAGAATTTTCTACATTATTTACCGAACTTTTGCAACTCACGTAGTAACTCGTGGCTGAATTTAGGCTAGGCGTTGTGTAGGAATTTCCAGTAGCTAATAAATTTCCTCCAACTTCCGAACCGTACCATAAGGGTATATCGCTACCACCGCAATTAGCTTGCAAGGTCGTAGAACAAATCTCACAAAGAATTTTATCGGTAAGCACAGGTGCATTTGTTTCGTGAGCCCCAATGTCCGGTGCATTTTTATAAAGTGGATTAGACCAATAATCCAAACCTCCGTTATTTGGAATTACAACACCACTGTTGATGGCTGGTGATGTACTTTTTAAACGATAGCCGTTTAAGGTATTGATGCCAATATTACCGACACCCGGACTTACAAAAAGCGGGTCAGTAATAATTTTAAAAGCATCACTCGGTTCGTTTACGGGATGGCTACCGTAAAATAAATTATGACTAAAGCTCCGTGTCTGAACTCCTGTTCCAGTGCCAAATCCGTATTTTGCACCGGTCTTTTCATTACTTATGTTATAAATAATGTTATTATAAAAATTGTAGGCATGGTTGGTACGACCATTTTCGTGAATAATGTTTGGGCTTTTCCCTGCACCAATATAAAAAGTATTGTTATAAATCTCATTTCCAGCCGATGGATAATTAAAGAATATTAAATCTCCTAAATCATTTTGGCTAATATTATAACGTACCTTAGTTCCTGCATCATTTGGGTCTGGAATTCCTGAGTTTACCTCCGATTGCGAACGAGCATTACAGCCCCAAAACAAGCCTTCTGAATTATCATGACTATAACTGTATTGAAAAATAATGCCCACACTACCCAAATCGGCATCATACATACTGCCATCAATTGTACCACCCGTGGTAGAAGTGGATCTATTCAAATAACCTTCATTGTATTGAAAAACAGTTCCTTTACAACGGGCTGTAAACATCGTATTCCCCGTAGTTTTGATGGCAGTTTCATAACACACATTGCGTTCAATTAGACCTGTCTCGTCTGCCATTCGAATAATCATCGCATTTTTTGCAATGTGATGAATGGTATTATTTTTTATCAATAAGTTTGTATTTCGGCGGTCGTACCAGTTTTGATACTCAACTACATCCGTTGGATTTGAACTTTTTTGCCCTCCTGGATAAAAAACGTTCCATTCATTATCAAAAGTCAAACCTGTATTATCACAATAAGCAATGGTACATCCATCAATCAAAATATCATTGAAACGTGATTTATCATTTGGACCCTCGGTATCCAAAACAGCGAAATAAATTCCACCGGTTCGTTTTGGAATTGCCCCATTTATGGCGGTGCTTCCGCTACCATCTTGCCCTCTAACATGGTGAATATTTAGGTTTTTTAAATAAATATGGTGGGCCGTTCCAAAACCAGAAATGGCCACAAAAACGCCCCGTCTGTCTCCTCCGGTTGACACATCAAAATCACCAATTAAGCCTGGATAATTGGTAATTTCGAGGTCGCTTACTTCCCAATATTGCTGATTTTCGAGGTAAATAGTTGCTTTTCCCGTAATGCCAATACCATTGATAATAGGATTTGCCCCATTCCCGTATTTTCCAATAATAGTTGGTTCTGCGGATGTTCCTAAGCCTTTTGGAATTAATTGACCCGACCAAGTTTCACCAGATTTAAAAAAAATACGACTTCCCGCTGAAAAAATCAATGAATTAACTTTACTGATTGATTTCCAAGGAAAAGTCAAAGAACCGTTGTTAGCGTCATTTCCATTGGTGGCGTCAACATAATAATCAGACTTTGGAACAGTGATTGCCAATGCAGAAACGGAAACGTTATCTAAGGCAAAACTTTGTTTTTCATCACCAATATCAGTTGGCATTCCGAAATCCCGTTCCCTGGTGTTATCGTAAACACCTAAAAATGTATGGAACTCATTTGTTTCAAGCGAATTTGATTGCGTAATACTTTCTGTTAAAACCGTTTTTTGTCCATACATATTTACAGACCAATTAAATACCGAACAAATCAGAAAAAGCAATATTTTTTTCATCTTCTAAGTGCTTAAGATTTACATTAATTGCAAAAATTGTTTGCCCAGAACGATAAAACTAGGCTATTATTTCATTTCTTATCAAAGTATTTTATCAATTCGTATTTATTCACATTCAAGACTCTCATTTTGTCTAATAAAGGCAAATAGGGTTTGTATTGATAACTTACCAAGCCCTTGTTTGAATCACGGTTAGATTCGTCGGCTGAGAGGTCGGTCGGGTCATTATCTTGATATCGAAACCAATGCCAGCCTACACAATTTGGAGCTTTCAGCAATTCCATGCAGAAGTTTTGGTAGTGAATTCCACGGTCGGCTTGGGTTCTGACTAACCAACCCGCCCCAGTTTTGTTTTCCATGCCTGAATCTTCGGCTTTTGTATAAAATTCGGTAATAAAAAACGGGCGATTACACCATGCAGCCCAATCGCTAATGTTTTTGGCTTCGGGTTGCCAATATCCATAATAGTTGATAGAAACAATATCAAGGTGTTTTTCGGCTGCTTTCAAAATCGCTTGAATGTTTTTTGCAGAACTATGCAAACGACTCCCAAGGTATAAATGATTTGGGTCATATTTATTCAAAGCTGCCTTGATTTCGCCGTAATAAATATCTGCCACATAGCCCAGAAATGCCTCTTTTTGTCCTTTCGTTAATTTATTTTTACTAAATCCATTTTCATTTGCCCATTTTTCGAGCGCCCTTACATCGGGAGAATTGTTATCAGTTTTAGCTAAAATTTTGTTCAATAAATCATTGGTAAAAGTCAATTCATTGTCTGAAAAATGTCCCAAAAGATTTTTATCTGAAGCTGTGGCCAACACCATTTTTTTGGCGTGTTCATCACAAAAAGTTTTGAAACTTGGCTCAAAAATCAAGGATAAACTATTTGCTTTTTCTGTACCTATTTTCTGATTTCGTTTCGAAAACTCTGCCAAAACACTCAACATTGTGGTATAAACAATTGGGTTTTTGGGGTGTAAAACATTGTATTTTTGAATCAATTCCACTTCCGACCACGCTCCAATGGCATTAAAGTCAGCCTCTTTTATGAGTTGATTGGTTTGCACCAGCCATGCTTCGGGCGTGCCAAATTTAGCTTTTAGAGAAAGTTCATTATTGGGTGATTTGCCCATTCTGACACTATTGACGGCGGTCGTAACAAAATAATGCCCTTCAGGGTCAATTATCCACCAACGATTTCCAATTTTTTCGGTTCTAAAAAAGCCCGTAGCCTTTGCTTTTGAGGATAAATCACCACCGTATTTATCAACTTTTTCTGTTGTGATTGCTGAGAAATTGGGTAGCATTTCTACCGTTTTGCTTGGGAAAGATTTCCAATCTGAAATAACAATATTACGCATGCTATCTCGCCCCCAAGTTTTGGCTTGGATGCTTATGGTTTCATTTGTATTTTTTTGAGCAAAACAAGTATTGATAATAAGTATGCTAAAGAAAATAATGGAGTATTTTTTCATTGCTAAATAAATTTTACAAAAATACTAATTAATGAATTGCAAATTTTACCCGTTCTCAGAATTGAAGATAATACGCCAATTCTCACTAATTCTAGAGAGGCCAGTCTTTTTTATCTTTGTATCCAATCAGTAAAATGGTTTTTTTATTATTATTAATCAGGTTTGTTGCTTCATTTATGGATAAATTAATTTTACCAAAATATACAACAATGATGGGCATAACAGACAGCCCAATCCTGTGTAAAATGTGGCAGTCATTGCTCCATACGGCACTAATTTTGGGTCAGTTGCGGCCAAACCTGCGGCAGTTCCGCTCGTCGTGCCCATCAATCCGCCATAAATCATGGCTGCTTGTGGATTATTTAAACCAATATGAGGGGCAATAAATGGCGTACCGATGGTTACTAAAATAGATTTGACCACCCCAGCGGCAATACTGATGGCAATAACATCCGAACTTGCCCCAACTGCCGTGCCGGTCACCGGACCAACGACAAAAGTGCAAGCGCCTGCACCAATGGTTGTAATACTGGCAGCATCGTGAAAACCCATGCCTACAGCAATAACTGCTCCAGCAAAAAATGATAAAATAACACCAACGATAAGAGAGGTTACACCCGCCAAGCCAGTTTTTTTAATCACGGCAAAACTTGCTCCCATGGCCGTAGAAACGATGGCAAAATCTCGGAACATAGCTCCTCCCATGAGTTCAAATCCTGATAATTGTTTGATGTCGGCAATGCCCTTGTTCCCTCCCGTAATCTTACCCCCAACGTATGCCAGCACTAGACCCGAAAAAATAGCAATGGCAGAACCGGGTATTTTTTTGTTGGTGAAGGTTTTGGAAAGCCATTCGGAAAAATACATGATGATGCCCGTTACTAAAAACGCAACAATTAATCCATTTTTTACCAACAATGTGCTTATATACTCCATGACTTATTGCTTTTTTTTAGATAATTTTGAAATATGTGGCATCGTGGCTAAACAAATCAGCACGGGAATAACCCCAACCAAAACAGCCACGACACCACTAGAAATAGCAACTCGCACATTCTGTATGGAAGACATGGCTACGATAATCGGAATGTACATTTTGCTCCAAAAATTTACACCTTCTTCCATTTCTTGATGGAAAAGTCTCCGGCTTTCTAACGCATTCTGGGTTAAAATAAGGAGTAACATGGCGAATCCGACACCACCCACATTGGCATTGATGTGTAACCAACGACCTAAGGTTTCTCCCGTAAGTTGTCCAATAATAAAACAGCCCGCTAATAGGGCAACGCCTCTTAATAACATTTCTCTTTGGGTTTATTTTATTATATTGATTAATGAATTAACCGGAAGCCATTTTTTAACGTCATTTTTAGTAACCTTTCCCATTGCATTGCGAGGTAGCGCATCGATAAGCTCATATTTACGAGGCGTTTTATAGGCGGGCATTTGGGTTCGCATCCAGTTATTCAATGATGTCAAATCAATTTTTTCATCATTCGGAACAATCACCGCAACCACTAATTCGCCCCATTCATCATCGTCAATTCCAACCACGCAACAGTCTGAAATGGAAGGATAATTACGCAAAACTTCTTCTATTTCCAAAGCTGAAATTTTATAGCCACCCGATTTAATAATATCTACTGAATTTCTGCCTAAAATACGGTAGCCACCAGCTTCATCAACGGTGGCTACGTCACCAGTTTTGAACCAACCGTCTTTGGTGAAGGATTCTTTGGTAGCTTCTGGTTTATTCCAATATTCACTAAACACGTTTGCACCCCTTACTTGAATTTCACCGATTTCGGAAGGTGATATTTCATGGTCTTGTTCATCCGCCAAACGAACTTGAACGCCCGGCAACGGATAACCAACATGACCAGCGTAACGCATACCGCTAAGTGGATTGCTCAAAGCCATCCCAATTTCTGTCATTCCATAACGCTCTAAAAGTGTATGGTTACTAATGATCTGCCACTTTTCCATAATTGAAACGGGCAAAGCCGCAGAACCTGAAATCATTAAGCGTAAACGCTCCATGATTTTGGTTAATTCTTTTCGTTCATCCACGGGAAGTGATTCCCAATAAGCAATGAGTTTAAAATAGATGGTTGGCACCGCCATAAACACATTTATTTCACCTCTCTTGAAAGCATTAAAAATACCTTGGGCAGAAAAATTGGGCAAAAATTCGCAACAAGCCCCTGCCCATAATGCGCAACTCACCACATTGACAATCCCGTGGACATGATGGAGCGGCAGAACACAAATGGTGTGGTCGTTTTTTGACCATTCCCAAGCTTCAATCAATGATTCGATTTGTGCATTCAAATTTTGATGAGTTGTGACAACCCCTTTTGGTAAATTTGTCGTGCCACTAGTATAGAGAATCATCGCTCGCCGACTGTCTTGAATGATTGGCAAAACCACCTGATCATTTTTTTCGCCTATATCATCTTTGCCTAGGACAATAAAACGCAGTGATTTTTCAAGGGCAAGGGGTTCTAATAATTCGGCATATTCGGGAGATACTACCAGTATTTTTGCTTCAGAATTTTCAATTGTATAAGTCAATGAAGGGAGTGGGTAGCTTAGACACAGTGGAACGGTGATACCGCCTGCCTGCCAAATTGCCCATTGCACCCGCACGTAATCGAAGCCCGGCGATACCATAAAAGCAACACGAGTTTCACGAAGATCAATTTGTTTACCAAGCAAAATATTGGAAAATTTGCCTGAATCATAGAGCAATTGTTTGTACGAATAGGCACGAGTACCCTCAATAATAGCAATCTTTTCAAGGTTTTTATGTGCTTCCTTAACGATTTTGAGCATAAATATCTATTTACTTTTATCAGGAGGAATTATTAATTTTAAAAAATGTATGATTTTACGAGGAACAGTTAGAGAATAATTATTGGAAAATAAAATATCTTCCAATAATTATTATGAATCAATACCCAGGATTTTGCGTCATTACTTTGGTTAAATTGGCATCGATTACCGTTTGTGGAATTGGTAAAATTGTATCTCGTAACGCAATCAAGGGACCGGCGTTAATGTTATACTTTTTGGTTCTTTCAAACCAAGTTTTTGTTCTAGTAAGCGTATAACGTCTGTGCTCTTCGGTTAATAATTCTCTTGAGCGTTCATCCAAAATAAAATCAAGGGTAACCTCGGCAGCGGTTATTGGCGTTGCTTTTGCTCTGCTTCTTAAAGTATTGATCGTAAGGGCTGCCTCTGCTTTTTCGCCTAATTTTAATTGAGCTTCGGCCAATAAAAGATAAGTTTCTGCCAAACGAAGATAAATAATATCATTAAAATTACTAGACTGCTGCAAATCGGATGGGTTAGAAGGCGCCCAGTCCCACTTTCGAGTATTTGGCCAAGCTTGTGCCGTGGTGGCATTGGTTACTGGTTCGCTGCCAGTGGTTGTAAGTTTTACAACATCACCTAACTTTGCCCCAGTTGGTAAAGATGCAGGGTTGTTCATGCTCCATGAAAGTCTCAAGGCAAACTCTGAACCTCGCTCATCGGTAGGACCATAAACAGAAAGGGCATATTTTGTTATGCCAAAACGACCAATGCCACGACCACCATTTTCAACTGAAAAGGTAATCGGTGTCTTTCCACTTATCGAAATTCTTTCATAACGATTTACCCACCAACGGCGCATAATACAATTTTCTCCTCCAGTTGAGAGATATTCATTCTGAAATACAAATAAAGCTTCGGTATTGCCTTCACTTCTATTTGAATTTCCATCAATAAACATATCGGTAAATGGCGTTCCCGGCACGCCTTTATTCACGCCATAACGAGCGGTGACTAATTTGTATAAACCACCACTCACGAGCGACTGTGCTTTTTGTTTCGCTTTAGCATTATCACCGATTGTCAAATATAATTCGGCTAAATAATGGGTAGCCACTGCCTTAGGAAAGCGTGCTGCATTTGGAGGAGTTTCAGCTATATTGGCCTCGGCATACAGCAAATCGGCTTCCATTACTTTTCTTACAGCAGCTACTGGAGAACGATCCCAATCGGTTTTTATTGAATTTCCAGTCGATTCGTTTAGGGTAAGTGGCACATCACCAAACATAAAAGTCAAATGACGATAAGCCCAAGCCCTAACCAGTTTTGCTTCACCCACTATTTGCTTTTTTTCTGCTTCTGACCACTTTATGGAGGGATTTTCGGCTCTGTCAATAATCGTATTTGCCGCATTGATTGTTTGGTATAACCACTGCCATACGTTGCTAATGTAGGGGACGGCTGGATTTAAAGTAACGCCAAAAGTATTAAAAACACGCTCTGGTTGCTGACCACCCGCAGGAAATGGACTGTAAGCATTATCAACGCCTATAAAGGCAGGCGTAATGTACATATCGTTGGTAGTGTTCGTAGTTGGACCACCATCAATGCCACCTCTTTCTCGCCGTACTAAATTATACAAACCGTATAAGCCAGCTTCAAATCCAGATTTATTGACATATAAATTCTCTGGGGCAATAATATTTACGGGTTCTTCGACTAAAAAATCTTCTTTGCAAGCCGTCGTACTAAGACTGGCAATCATAGTGAACACAAATATTTTTATAGTATTATTTTTCATTTTTTTAATTTTTAAAGCGATACAATTACCTGCTGAACAATTGAAATTAAATTACAGACCGAAGTTCATTCCAAAAATAAATTCACGTTGTAAAGGCACGTCCAATTGATTGTTGATTTCGGGGTCAAGTCCTGAGTATTTAGTAAAAGTTGCTAAATTTCTACCTGTAATGTACAACTTTAATTTGTTCAACTTTAAGCGATTCAGCACTTTACTCGGCAGTTGATATGCTAGAGAAACATCCTTCAAGCGAGCAAAACTTGCGTCTTCAAAGAATCGAACATTGAAAGTATTTGCCAAAGCATCGTTAGAAAAGTGAGTACCTGTTGTGTTGGTTGGCGACCACCAATCTTTTTTGGTTGTATTTCTCCGAACATCTCCAAAAACATCATCTTGTTCTAATGGATTTTCTTTGGTGATTCCCCACAGACCGTTGATGAATACCATCAAACTGAATCCTTTGTAGCTGAAAGTATTAGAAAATCCATATACGATTTTGGGGTCGCTGTACCCTAAAATTGTTCTATCGAGGGTTGTACTTATTTTTTTATCTCCATCAACATCAACCACTTTCACATATCCCGGTTTACTGGTTGTCTGAGCAGAGGCGTCAACATCAGCCTGCGAGGTAAAAATTCCACCGTTTTGTAATCCGTAAATGGTTCGAATGGGTTGTCCAATGAACCATCCATTGGCAACATCATCCCTACCATCTCCGTAAAGGTCAACTATTCTATTTTTGTTATGAGAAAGATTTAGGTTGGTGGTCCATTTAAAGTTGTACGCATTATAATTGACCGAAGTAATTCCTAATTCTATTCCACTGTTGGCGGTTTTACCGATATTTTGCAAAATTCTATCAAATCCCTGTACCGATGATATGATTCGATTGAGCAATAAATCCTGAGTTTCACCGGCATAAACATCAATTGAACCTTGGATACGATTATTAAACAAGCCGAAATCCAGGCCAATGGTCTTTGATATTGTTGATTCCCAACCTAATTTTTCGTTCGCCAATCTGCTGGGAACATACCCAGTCAAAACAGTGGCACCATTCAAATATTGACGAGTTGCCAAAGTTGCCAATGACTGATAACTAGACACTGCCTGATTGCCATTGACACCGTAAGAACCTCTAAGTTTTAGGTTGCTCACAAACTTTACGTTCTGCATAAAGGCTTCTTTGCTTATATTCCAACCAAAAGCCACCGAAGGGAAAATGCCATATTTTGAATTTACCCCAAAACCTGAAAATCCATCACGTCGAGCGGTAACTGTCAGTAAATACCTACTATCAAAGCTATAATTAATTCGCCCCATCTGTGATACTAAGTTTTGGGTGTAGTTGTCATGCGATGGCGTGAGCAAAGTGGCCGTATTCATCTGATAATTAGTCAATACATCGTTCGGAAAGCCAACGCCAATTAATTGATCACGGTCATAATCATGGCTTTGAGCACTATACAATGCCGTTATATTGATGTTATGTTTGCCAAAATCTTTTGCATACGATAGAATGTTCTCAACGGTAAAGTTTCTTTCGATGGAATTATAATTAGTGGCACTTCCTTTCTTTTCATAGCCAAGGGCTGTACCAATTCCGTAATACGTTTTTCGTAGGCTGTTATCATATTCCACACCAGTATTTAACTTATAAGAAAGCCCTTTTATGAATGGAACGTCAATCTTCACATTATTGGCACTAAACACACGATAGCCATTGTCTTGATTGATGGCCACTGTTTCTCCGAGAGGATTCCCCGCAGTATTGTACTCTGGCCAAGCATAAACCGTTGGCGTACCATCTGCATTGAAGGCGGTCGTTAATGGATTCATTACATTTGCCCCAAACTGTCCAGCAAAATCAGCTGGGCGACCGCTACGATCTTGAAATGAAAATTGCGTAGAAGAGCCAATTGTGAGCCATGGCGTAACTTTTATGTCAATGTTTGGTCGAATCGAATATCTTTTAAATTGGTCATTCACTGCAATACCTTGCACATTGAGATAAGTACCGCCCAAGTAAAACGAAATTTTATCGGTGCCACCAGCAATAGAAAGGGTATGCTGAGATCTAGTACCTTGTTGGGTTGCTAAATTATACCAATCTACGCTTTTCCCAGCATCGTAAATGGCTTGTTCGGTGGGCGTTATTGAATTTGCTGGAATATTCAACCTGTTTTTCTTGAAATTGTAAAATTCAGTTCCCGTCATTAAGTTTGGCTTATTGGCAATGTTTTGAATGCCATAAAAGCCATCATAAGTAATATTTAATTTCCCTTTTTTCCCTTGCTTTGATGTGACAAGTATGACACCATTCGAGGCTCTTGCGCCATAAATAGCTGCTGCTGAGGCGTCTTTCAAGACTTCTATAGACTCTACATCATTTGGGTTAATTTCTGATATCCCTCCAGTATAGGGAATTCCGTCCCAAATAATCAAGGGGTTCGTGCTTGCGCTAATTGAATTTCGCCCTCTGATCAAAATTGAATTATCATTGCCTTCTGCCCCGCCACTATTGGCATTGATTTGCAATCCGGGAATTGCTCCTTGCAAAGCTTGTGCGATATTCGTGTTAGGAAGTTGTTCTAACCTCTCCCTCGAAACAGAAGCAACCGAGCCAGTTACATCACTTTTCTTTTGTGTTCCATAACCAACTACCACCACCTCATCCAAGGATTTTGTATTAATTTTTAAACTTACCTTAAAATTAGTTTGATTACCTACGATAATTTCCTGCTGTTCATAGCCCACAAAACTGAAAACCAGAATCGCTTTTTCATTCAGAATATTTAGTTTGAACTCTCCTTTATTGTCGGTTGTGGTACCAATATTTGTCCCCTTGATAAATACATTCACCCCATACAAAGCCTCGCCATTGGCAGAGTCATTAACTTTTCCAAAAATCGGTTTCTCAATAACTGTAATTTTTTGAGTATTTTGATTTTCCGAATTGGTATTCCTTTCGGTGGCTGGCGGTTGGGTAATTGGTTGATTTAGCGCTATTGTCTCTTGAAAATGAGCTTCTACTTGTGCCGTTTTCCAATTTTTCTTCTCATTCATTACTAAAAAAGTACCACCTTTAATTTTCTTGTACCTTAATCCCAATGGACTTAAAATAATATCTAGATTACGCTCAATTTTTGAGTTGAAGTTCAACAAATTACTTGGTACTGATAAACCTTCAATAACTTTGTCCTCAAACAAAATGTCAATTTTATAATGCGACTTTAAGTTATTAAGTGCATCTTTTAATAAAATAGTCGTTGATTTCTCCGAACGTGGAACTTGTTGCTCAGCATAAGCTAACATTTGAGCCGAACTGGTTTTTTGACCAACAAACAACAAAGTCAGTAAAAAAAAAGTCGTCCTGACTAATCGTAGTTTTAGTTTCATAATGGAAATATGATGGTTAAATTATTAATAAAAGATAACGTTATTGTTTTGTCGATTGTAATTTATTTCTAATAATTCTGCGATCACTTGTAGTAATTCATCGGCATTTTTTGCGTGGAAAGTACCACTAATTGTTCTTTTAGCTAGATGTTCATCTCTAAATTCAAGATGAACATCAAAGTTTTCTTGGATCATGGCGGCCATCTCTAACAATGAAGTCTCTTCAAACACAAAACGGTGTTCTTTCCAGGCAGAGAAGATTTGGGGTTGTGGCACTACTTTTATATTGGCACGACCTTTTTGATCTATCTCCACCAAATCTCCAGGTTTCATGGTAATTTTTTTTGCTAATTTTCCATCAAAATAATTGAGTAAAATTTTCCCTTTGTTTAAGACGACTTTGGTATCTTTCTGACGTGCATATACGTTGAATTCAGTTCCTAGTACTTCTATTTCTAAATTTTTGTCGGTTTTTACGATAAATCTTTTATGGTCACGGGTATGTTTAACTGAGAAATTTGCTTCACCAAATAGAAAAACCTCACGAAGTGAATGATCAAATTCAAAACGAGGCACCTTCAGCGCAGAATTGGCATTCAATGTGACTTGGCTTCCCTCTGAAAGTTCAATTTTTTTAATTTCACCAAAGGCAGTTCTATAATGCTGATAAAGAATAATGTCTTTCCCTAAAATTAGGCTTACGGAAAATAAGATTATGATCACGGCCGCAGCGGCAAACCAATTGCGTTTTTTATAAAAATAATTGTCGGCAGGTCGTTTTTGAGAGCCTACAACATAATCTTCTGATTGTTCAATTTTCAATAGTGATTTTTCAAGTGCAATCTCTACATCCGGTAACAATTGAATAAATTGATTTTCCCATTCGTCGAGCCATTCGTAATATAATTCTTTATTATTTTCTTCTTGAATCCAAGCTTCAATTAGCTTTTTTTGTAGGGGTGTAGCCCGTCCTGCAAAATTTTCAAATAATATATTTTTATTAACTGATTTGTTCATTTTAATCTCGTTTAAAAAAATGCTTTCGTGCCGTATTCACACTGTGTAAGGATTGCCTATTTAATACCCATCTAATGACTTTCGCATTTGAGCAAGTGCCTTCATCATGTGGGCTTCAACGGTTTTTAATCCTATTCCTAACTCACTGGCTATTTCTCGATTCTTTCTATTTTCAAAACGACTCATTAAAAATACGTTTTGACATTGGGGAGGGAGTGCTTTTATTCCCATTTCAATTTTCTGAAAAAGTTCATCATATTGCAGAATTGTTTGAGGAGTATCTTCAAGCACCTGATTTAGATTGTTTTCAGGAATTGCATCAATATCAGTATCTTTTTTAAACTCCCATTGTAAATAATTAATCGCACGATTTCGTACCGCTACATACAGATATGCCCTAAAAGAAGTCTTTATTTGCTCATGTACTTTGTTTTTCCACAGAACCATGAAAACATCACCCACAATATCTTCCGCAGTTTCTTTTGAATAAACAAATCTGACAGCGTGGCTGCATAAAGCAGTATAATATTTCCTAAAAAGCACTTCGTAGCCTTTATTAGGGTTATTCTTAAAAGCTTGACGAATAAAAACTTCGGAATCCAACATATTATCATTGTCGATTTCTTCATTCATTATCCGCAAAGGCGATGCTATTTTATTGGGTTGCTTTTTTAGTTTTTCGGACATGGTTTGTTTACCTCTCTAATAAAATTAGACAAGAATTATTAATTATACCCTTAGTTTTTTTTTGAAAAATTTAAATATTTTATTCGAAAAGTTACATTATTTTCTCAGACCTCGAATAGACGCTCTCATTAAAATTAGTTCACCAGCTACTAAAATGGCTTGACTTCCATACGCTCAGCCTATAAATTTTAATTAGTTGAAATTAGAAAAAAAATGTAAATTTTTCTCAATTTCCGACAAAGGAAATGGAATCACTTGTGTTTTATAATTAAGTTTTAGATTTAAAATTGGGATTTATCAATGAACGACACTCAAGGCATCAGCCAAGTTTTCAATTGATTTGCTAATCAAAGCTTTACTTTGGGTTAATAATCAAGTTAATTTATCCAATTAGTTTTGTATTATCATTTAGTAATTCAATTAATCAAACACAAGTTTTCATGCATAACCTTTCCCTTCCTAATCCTATAAAATATTTGTGGATTATTTTCTTTCTTTTCTCAATAAATGCTACTTTTTCGCAAGACAGACTTGATAATCTATCTGTTTCTGGAAAAGTAATTGCGGCTGACACAAAAGAAGGAATTCCGAGTGTGAGTATCAAAATTAAAGGCACAAACAAAGGCACAAATGCTGATGCTAACGGTAATTTTACCATTGATGTACCCAAATCAAAGAGTGTTTTGGTTTTTAGTTTTGTTGGATTTTTATCCAAAGAAGTCGCTGTTGGCTCACAAACCAAATTAGATGTTTCGCTTTTTCAAGATGTTAAAAACCTTTCAGAGGTTGTTGTGGTTGGTTACGGTTCGGTCAAAAAGTCAGATTTAACCGGTTCCGTTAAATCGGTTAAAAGTGATGCTTTCAACAAAGGAATTGTAAACTCTCCGCAAGAACTATTGCAAGGTAAGGTATCGGGCGTGAACGTAACCTCTGCCAGTGGGGAACCTGGTTCAATTCAAGGCATCACCATCCGTGGACCTGGCGGAGTAAGAACGGGAAGCACCCCGCTTTTCGTGGTGGATGGACTGGCTTTGGACAATTCGAGTACGGGTGGAGCAACGAATCCCCTAACTTTTTTGAATCCGCAAGATATTGAATCAATGGACGTGCTAAAAGATGCTTCTGCAACTGCAATTTATGGCGCAAGAGGAGCGAATGGCGTGATTTTAATTACTACTAAAAAAGGAAAAGCTGGTGTTTCAACGGTTAACTACTCAACCTCCGTTAGTATTTCAAATCTCACGAATCCAATTCAAGTTTTTTCAGCGGATGAGTACCGGAAACAAGTACCAAGCGTGGGTGGATTACTGGAAGATTTGAAAGGGAACACTGATTGGCAAAAAGAAATTTCGAGAACAGCCTACACAAAAAATCACAATCTGACCCTTTCTGGCGGTGCTGATAAACTGACTTACTATGCTTCTTTTGGTTTACAGAATCAGGAGGGTATTTTAAAAGCAAGTGATTTGAATAGATATACAGGCAGAATAAACGTAACGCAAAAGTTTTTGGAAGATAGATTAGTCGTTGAAGCAAATTTGAATGCCTCCTATACCGACAATACCCGTCCGCCGATTGAAGGGACAATTGCGAGTGGAATAACCACAAATCCAACGTATCCCGCCTACGCTGCTGACGGTCAAGTAGCAATTTATCCCAATATTATTAATCCGTTGATAAGTGTGAATTTGTTTAAAGATGTTACCAATACTAATCGTTTGATTGGTAATATTTCTCCTTCCTTCAGAATCGCAAAAGGTTTAGTTTATAAGTTAAATTATGCGATTGATAACTCGACCTCAACCCGTGATTTAGAAACTTTACCAAACGCCGTGCCCCTGCAATTGGGTCGTTTAGAGACTATTTCACAGAAAAATAGCAATAGTTTAATTGAAAATTATTTGACTTATTCTCACGAAGGAAATCTACACAATTATTCTGTTTTGGTGGGTCATTCTTACCAAAACATTTTCTTGCAAAGTCGCTCTTTCAGTATTGACAGATTTCCATTGACGGGCGTTGAACCCATCTATAATCCAGGCTTGGGTCAGGATTTATCCTTGGCAAATAACAAACCCTCTGGCGGTGCGGTTAAAAATGAATTGCAATCATTTTTTGCCAGGGTAAACTATCAATACAACAATAGATATTTATTGACGGCAACACTAAGGGCTGATGGTTCTTCTAAATTCGGAACAAACAATAAATACGGTTATTTCCCTTCTTTCTCGGCGGGTTGGAAAATTTCGGAGGAAGAATTCATGAAATCTTCGCCCGTTAGCAATTTGAAACTAAGAGCGGGTTGGGGACAGACAGGAAATCAAGAAATTCCTTCAAAAATTACTCAGGCTTTGTTTACGTCCGTATTATCCGCAACCACAAGTTACCCACTTGATAATGGAACAAATTACGTTGCAGGTACTACTTACACTCGTTTAGCAAACCCAAATATTCAATGGGAAGTATCAAATCAAACTAATATTGGTCTTGATTTTGGGTTTCTAAAAGGAGCTCTATCAGGCTCAATTGATGTTTTTAGTAAGGTTTCAAACAATATTTTATTAGAAGTTATTCCTGCTGACCCCGTGCAACCCGCCGGAACATTTTGGACAAATGTGCAGGACATGACCATCACGAATAAAGGTTTAGAAATTGAATTAAGCTATCGTCATAAATCGGGCAATGGATTTAATTATGAAATAGGAGGTAATTCAACTTTTATGAGTAACATCGTTAATAATTCGCCGTATTCAGTAATCCCTTCGGGTAGCGCATCGGGCTCAGGTTTGTCTTCTGCCACGATCAATGGCTATATCAATGGGCAACCGATTGGCACTTTTTTCTTGAAGGAATTTACTGGTTTTGATGATAAAGGAATTAGCACCTTCCGTGATATTGATGGTGATAAATTAATTACTGATAAAGACAGAATTGCCGCAGGAAGTGCCTTGCCAACATCTATGTACAATTTCTATGCAAATGTCGGTTACAAAGGCTTCGATTTATCGGTCAACTTTAATGGCGTAAATGGCAACAAAATTTATGACAATACTGCGAATTCTAATTTTTATAAAAACAAAATTCAAAAGGGAGTAAATACAAATGCCGATGCGGTTGAATCAAGCGTGGAATCTGTTAATAATCCCGCTCCTGTTTCCACTAGGTACCTCAAAAATGCTTCATTTTTGAGATTAAATAACTTGACATTCGGTTATAATTTCAACACAAAAGCCCTGAAAATAAACCGTTGGGTTTCAGCTTTAAGGCTTTCAGTAACGGGTCAGAATTTATTTCTTTCCACAAAATATAATGGCTATGACCCAGAAGTGAACACTGACAGAACGATTAATGGTGTGGCTTCCTATGGAATAGATTACTTAAGTTACCCAAAAGCTAAATCATTTGTATTTGGTTTAAACGTATCATTCTAAAGCGTAAAATATGTTTTCAATATTCAATTTCTAACGTTTAAAAAACCTTCAATTGAATAGTCGAATAATTATTTTATCATAAAATATAAAACAATGAAAAAGAAAATATATTTACTGATGCTTGTTTTGGGCATCTCAGTTATTGAAAGTTGTACAAAATTAGAAGAACAAATCCTGGACGAAACAACTTCTTCAAATCTCAATGCAAAGCAAGCCGCAGATGGAATAATTACCCCTGTTTACGCTCGCTTACCCGATTTGTTTAGCCATACCGTGCTTTTTGCGATTCAAGAAATTTCAACGGATGAAGCAATTCTACCTTATCGTGGCGGTACGGATTGGGGAGATAATGGTATTTACGTGGCTATGCACCAACATACCTACCAAAGCACCGACCCAAACCTTAGAAACACATGGTTGTTGATTCAACAAGGTATGTCGAGAGCAATTACAGCCATGAATACTTTACCAACAAATGCTGATCCAAGTGCTAAAACTTATTTAGCGGAGGCTAGAGGGATGAGAGCTTACTACAATATGATGAATTTAGATCTTTTTGGTTTGGTTTTCGTGAAAGAAGATGTTGGTGAAACTTCAAAAATTATTCGTGGAGAAGAGGCATTTCAATATGTAAAAAATGAGTTTTTAGCGGTTGAACCAAATTTAGATAACACCGTTGGACCAGGCCGCCTGACAAAATCAGCAGTTTGGGGGTTATTAGCTCGTTTATACATGAATGCTGGCGTTTATCGTGATATTTACGCTGATAAAGTTAGCTTCAAAACCGAAGACATGGATAAGGCAATTGAATATTGTGACAAAATTATAAACGGTGGTCAATTCCAATTATCGAAAGACTATTTCTCTGTTTTTGGATCGGATAATCATACCAATAAAGAATTAATTTTTGCCGTAGATCAACGTGCTGAATTGAATGGTCATAATCGTTTAGCCTACTTTTCATTGTCTGGTGATCAAT
>Ga0114959_10000812_pt1 | contig 29137 bp, 30 predicted proteins | sample C_130625_EF_Meta_FD_87317 | JGI IMG/M metagenome (GOLD analysis project Ga0114959, IMG submission 87317) | Freshwater microbial communities from Lake Croche, Canada to study carbon cycling - C_130625_EF_MetaG | ecosystem: Environmental > Aquatic > Freshwater > Lake | place: Lake Croche, Canada... | reverse complement strand
TGATCGCGTTCGATCGGGAATGGGCCAGCCTGTTGAGCGCCGCCGCCAAAGGCCTGCCGGGGCCGGATGGCAACCCGGTGACCTCGGCCGATGTGCAGCGCTATTTCGTCCAGCACGGACGCTACACCGCCGGCACCGCCACGCAGTACGAGGCGTCGCTGCTGACGCTCGAGGGTCCCGATCAGGCACTGGCCCAAGGGTTTCAGGTCGGCACCAGGTTCCACTCGGCACCGGTGGTGCGGATTGGCGATGCGCGATGGATGCAGCTTGGCCAGGTGGCGCAGGCCGATGGGCGCTGGCGGCTCTATGCCTTTGAGGATGCGGACGGCACGGCGTTGCGCGGGCTGATGGCGTTTCTCGCCGATGACCCAAGCTCCCCGCTGCGCCGCTTCACCGCGGCGGATGCGGATATCGATGCATTGTTCGATGTCCGCGCCGTGTTGCAGAACGCCGGGCCGGACACCGCGCTCGCCTCCCTTCCGGCGCTGCTCTACCCGTCCAAGGGGCGGCTTGGACTGCGCGACTTCGAGAAGGCGTTCCGCGTGGCACCGGGGCATGACATCTTCGCGATGCGCCAGGTGGATCGGGTGCGCGGCTGTGTGGTGGTGGTGCGGCCAGATCAGTATGTGGCGACGGTGCTGCCGCTGGATGCGCATGCACGGCTGGCCGAATACTTCGAGCGGTTCATGGTGGCGGTTGGTTGAAGCCAGCAAGGTTGGGCTCCGTACAGACCAGTTCGCCACGTGTCTGTGCCGACGTCCCGCCCGCCTCGAACTCGATGCGCCGGGCGGGAGGCTGCCGGCCCAGAACGTGATATCAGCCGGTTGGCTCAACCGGAGACGTGCATCACGCGACACCACGAACAGCGAGACGTGGCTGCCGCGCCCGTCAGCGGCGGACACGCTCTTGGGCCACACGGCTGAAAAGAGACTGGCCGCGCCCCTGATCATGGGTCAGTTGGGCGGTGATATCAGCCAGGAATTCCTGGAGTGTTCACCTTGAGGACCTGCTCGACGCCACCTGTCTGCTTTCACCGCGCCGCGTATGGGGCAGCGCCCCCGAGGGTGCGGTCAGAGCCCGATCTCGCTCCCTCCCCAATTGATCCGCACTCGTCATTCACCCGCGTATTTGTCGCCCGCCACGCTTGGCAGTTTCACCACGACATTGACCGCATCGGTGACCGCCAGGAAATCCGTGGCCTCACCGGGTTCCACCACCACGATGTCCCCCGCGCTCCAGCGCTGCCCCATCATCTCGACCTCGCCTGAGACGATCAGGGTGATTTCGGTTGCGACCTTGTGATGATGCACATCCTCCCGGTCTCCGGCGGCGTAATGCTTCACCGCGACCTCGCACGCCGTGCTGCGCAGCACCGCTGGGGCGAAATCACCGACGAACCAGCCCGTCACCATGTCCTTCAACTGGGCGTGGCGCATCAGTGGCCCTCCACCGGCTCGGCCTCGAATGCCGCCACCTGGCGCTGCGATTTCAGCGGCCGATAGCGCTTCGCCTCGATCGGGAAGGCGCCGATGCGCTTCTGCCGCAACACCAGCTCGTTGAGTGTGAGGCTGATATAGAAGCGGCCATCCACCTGCGTGTCCTTGCGGATCATGTTCTGCGCGGCGGCGATGAAATCCTCGCCGCGGGCGAACCAGGTGAAGCCGGCGATGGCGTTGCGCGAGATCGGGTTCTTCTCGGCGGCTTCAACGACGCTGCCATCAGCCTCGATGCGCACATAGGAGTAACGCGGATGCAGCGAGGGGAAGGTCACCACCCCTGCATCAAGGCCCCGGGCACGGAACTCGGCCACCGGTGTGGTGTAGTCGATATCGAGGTATTCGTTGCTGTTGATGATCAGCAGCTCTTCTGTCGGGTCGATTTGCGCCACACAGAGCAGCGCGGTGCAAGCCGCCCCCGCCGTCTCACCGGTGATCTTCACCACGGTCGCCCCAGGGGCTGCAAGCTGGATAACGCTGTCCAGGCGGAAGCGCTTCAGCTCCGCCTCACGCACAGCGAACACCATGTCCGCCCGCAGCGCCTGGCACGCCGCAGCGAAGCGCTCGATCAGCAGCTTGCCGTCATTCTCCGCCAGCCAGACGGAGATTGCGTCCTGATCGGCGGGCGCCGCAGCGCCCCCGAGGATAAGCGCCCTCATGCCGCTGCTCCCTTCGCCGCCGCATCGATCTCGGCGATCCGCGCGGCGATGGCGTGATATGTCACATCGTCCACCCCGCCGACCTCCATCACATGACCGCCGGAGGCGCGCGCGGCGCGAATGCCGTGCTCGTTGTCCTCCACGATCAGCACCTCATCCGGGCGCAGACCGAAGCGTGTGATGGCGGCGTTGTACATCTCTGGATCGGGCTTGGGCCTCGCCACGTCCTGGTTGGAGATGATGAAGGAGAGATAGGACTCCAGCGCCGCGCGGTTCATCATCACCTCGATCGTCGAGCGGATCGAGTTGGAGCAAACCGCAAGCTGATAGCCCCGCGCATGCAGCCGGCTGAGCGCGTATTCGTGGTTGAAGCGCGGTTTGCACATCGCGTTCACCAGTTCCATCGTGTAACGCTGCTTCATGTCGTTGATGAAGCCGTGCAACTGCGCCGGCAGATGTCCCTCGGCGGACAGCATCTCCAGCTTCCGCCGCGTCGGCAGCCCGTCGAATGTCGTAAGATGATCGTAACGGCTGATCTCGGTGCCGAACAGGCGGAGCGCGCGATTGAGCGCCTCGTAATGCCAATCCTTGGCCTCGATGAGCACGCCATCCATGTCAAAGGCGATGGCTTTGATCATGCGACGGCTCCAAAGAAGGCCACGGCGTCCTCCGGTAGGTCGGTGCAGAGGATGAGCGCCGGATGATGCTGCGTCTTGCTGTCGCGCAGACGCTGCCAGAGTGCCAGATGATCGCGCTTGTGCAACTCGGGTGAGACGATGGCGACCTGCTTGCCGTCCTGAAGAAAGGCGTCGATATCGGCGGTTGAATACCATTCCGACACGAAGGCATCGAGCCACACACCGATGGATTGCTCATAGAGCGCTGGCGGCTTCTCATATTCGCTGGCGCGGGTGAACATCGGCATACCCAGGCGGTGCTGCACCACCATTTCCGGCACCGACATATCAAACGTGAACCATCGGGACAGCCCGCGTGCGTTCATCTGCGCCTGGAGCTGTTTTGCCAGGCCATCGGCCTTGATGTTCATCGCCATCGGCAGATCACGCCCGGCCAGAATATCGAGCATCGCCTCGAGGCTGATCTCCGAGCCGTTGGGCATGTCATGCGCGATCATCAACTCGCCGCGCAGATCGCGCACATCCGTTTCGGTGCCGAAGCCGAGATCGAAGGACCGATGAAACGCCACCGGCTGGTTCTTCTCCGCCGCGTCTTTCCAATAGCCGCGATGGCTGACGATGATCATACGATGCTCTCCGTGACCTTGATCGAAAGCGGCAGATTGAGAAACAAATCGAGATCGGCCGGAATGCCGAGTCCGTGCATACCACTGCCTTCCGCACCAATATCATACACTCCGATGCGGGCACTATCTGTGATCATCGTGTTATAGACTGGGGCGACGTAGAATTCGTTATTGACCCGCAGATCGGCGCGGATCATGCGGTCTGCGCCCGAAACGAAATCATGACCGCGGGCGAAATTATAGATGCCGACGGTGGCATGGGTGGAGATCACCTGCTTCTCCACCACCCGCGTCACCATGCCGTGCTCATCGAGGCCCGCGAAGGACCATTTCGGGTCATCGGCCTGCATGGTCATGATCAGCCCGTCCAGCCCACGATCGCCCATCGCCGCGATATACGGGTCGATTGCAATATCCACATACTGGTCGGAATTGGCGATCATCAGCGGATCGGCGCTGTCGATCATGTCGCGTGCGGCGAGCACGGTGCAGGCCGCCCCCTCGGTCAGCCCGTCCAGCAGCACCACGCCGCAGCCGGGCGCCCATTGGGCGAGCTTGTCGCGCAGGCCGTAGCGTTCATCATGCGCCCGCTGGCAGATGAACACGAAACGATGCGGTGTTGCGGGACGTATATTCTCGATCACCAGGCGTATCATCGGCACGCCATGCACAGGGATCAGCGGCTTGGGGATCGTGTAGCCCGCCTTTGCGAAACGGCTGCCAAGTCCGGCCATCGGAATCACGATGTTCAACATGAAGCCACCCTTTTCAAGATACCCTGGCCGAACCAAACCACAGGTCACCCAGTGGCATGGACCAGCGGCTCAGCCCAATAAAAAACGCGGCAACCCGGGGGGCTGCCGCGCCTATTCGGAACGCAATCTGCGACAACGATCAGACGGCGGCTTCAACCATCGCCCGTGCAGCCTGCTGCAACTCCATTGCCGCATCCAAAGCTGCGATGTTCATCTTGTCAGCCGCCGCATACGCAGCATCAGCCGCCGTCAGCCGCGCCTGCGCCGCATCACGCGACAACTCACCAACCGGCGTCGCTTCGGTGGCGAGCACGGTGACGCGAGTCGGGGTGATTTCCGCGAAGCCACCGGTGATGAACAGCGTGTCCGTCACCGCGCCACCGCTGGTAAGGCGGATCGTGCCGCTGCGCAGCAGCACGATCATCGGCGCGTGGTTGGGCAGCACACCCATCTCGCCCTCGGCGGCCGGGATCACCACCAGGTCGACCGGCTTGGAGAGCAGCAGCTTCTCTGGCGAGACGATTTCGAGTGCGAGAGTCATATGTCCTGCTCCCCTTGGTCGATCAGACCGAGGCCTTCATCGATTCGGCCTTCTTGATGGCGTCCTCGATGGTGCCGACCATGTAGAAGGCGGACTCGGGCAGGTGGTCATAGTCACCCGCGACGATGCCCTTGAAGCCGCGCACCGTGTCGGCCACCGAGACGAGGCAGCCCGGCGTGCCGGTGAACACCTCGGCGACATGGAAGGGCTGGCTGAGGAAGCGCTGGATCTTGCGGGCGCGGGCCACGACCAGCTTGTCTTCTTCGGACAGCTCATCCATGCCGAGAATGGCGATGATGTCCTGCAGCGACTTGTAGGTCTGGAGCACACGCTGCACGTCGCGCGCCACGGTGTAATGCTCTTCGCCGACGATGCGCGGGTCCATCGAGCGCGAGGTCGAGTCGAGCGGGTCCACCGCCGGGTAGATGCCCAGCTCGGCGATCGAGCGGTTGAGCACCGTGGTGGCGTCCAAATGCGCGAAGGAGGTGGCGGGCGCGGGGTCGGTCAAGTCGTCAGCGGGCACGTAGATGGCCTGCACCGAGGTGATCGAGCCTTTGTTGGTCGAGGTGATGCGCTCCTGAAGCGCGCCCATGTCGGTGGACAGGGTCGGCTGATAGCCCACGGCCGAAGGAATACGACCGAGAAGGGCGGACACCTCGGCACCGGCCTGGGTGAAGCGGAAGATGTTGTCCACGAAGAACAACACGTCCTGGCCTTCCTCGTCGCGGAAATACTCGGCGAGCGACAGGCCGGACAGCGCCACGCGGGCGCGGGCACCCGGCGGCTCGTTCATCTGGCCATACACGAGCGCCACCTTGGAGCCCTCGGTCGAGCCGTTCTCGCCAAGCTTGATCACGCCGGCGTCGATCATCTCGTGATACAGATCGTTGCCTTCGCGGGTGCGCTCACCGACGCCGGCGAACACCGACACGCCACCATGCGCCTTGGCGATGTTGTTGATCAGCTCCTGGATCAGCACCGTCTTGCCCACGCCGGCGCCGCCGAACAGGCCGACCTTGCCGCCCTTGGCGTAAGGCGCCAGCAGATCGATCACCTTGATGCCCGTGACGAGGATCTCGGCCGAGGTCGACTGGTCCACAAAGGACGGCGCGGCGCGATGGATCGGGTAGGTCATGCTGTGCGGCACCGGGCCGCGCTCATCGATCGGCTCGCCGATGACGTTGAGGATGCGACCCAGCGTGCCCGGGCCCACCGGCACGCGGATCGGGGCACCCGTGTCGACCACTTCCTGGCCGCGCACCATGCCGTCGGTCGATTCCATCGCGATGCAGCGCACGGTGCGCTCACCCAATTCCTGAGCGACTTCCAGCACCACGGTCTGGTTGTTGAATTCGGTGGTCAGCGCGTTCTGAATAAAGGGCAGTTCGCCCTCGAACTGCACGTCCACCACGGCGCCGAGAACCTGGGTCACGCGCCCGACATTGTTGCTTGCCATATCAGTCTCCTGTGTTCGCGTGATCAGACGGCTTCGGCGCCGGAGATGATCTCGATCAGTTCTTTGGTGATGTTCGCCTGGCGGGCGCGGTTGTAGCTCTGCGACAGACGTTTGATCATGTCGCCGGCATTGCGGGTGGCGTTGTCCATCGAGGTCATACGCGCGCCATGCTCGCCGGCGGCGGATTCGAGCAGCGCCCGATAGACCTGGATGGCGAGGTTCTGCGGCAGCAACCGCGCCAGCAGTTCCTCTTCGTCCGGCTCATATTCATAAACCGGCCGCGGTGAATTCGGCGGCACCTCGATGCCGCCATCGCCCTCGGGGATCGGTGCCGGGATCAGCCGCAACTCGGTCGGGATCTGCGAGATCACCGAGGCGAAGCGGTTGTAGAGGATGGAGCACACATCAAACTCGCCGGCCCCGAGCATTGCGGTGATGCGGGTGGCGATGTCCTGCGCATCGGCGAAACCGATCGATTTGCGGCCGGCAAAGCTGATATCGCCGATGATCCGGCTGGCGAACTCGCGGCGCAGATAGTCACGCCCCTTGCGGCCAACACAGAACACGCGGACAGTTTTGCCCTCGCCTTCCAAGCGCTGAATAACGCCGCGTGCCAGGCGACCAACGTTGGTGTTGAACGCGCCGGCCAGGCCGCGATCGGCGGTGAACACCACGAGCAGATGCACCTGGTCCTTGCCGGTGCCGACCAGCATGGTCGGCGCTGTCGGGCTGCCCTTCACGGAGGCGCCGAGCGAGGCCAACATGCGCGACATACGCTGCGCATAGGGCCGCGCCGCCTCGGCCTGGGTCTGAGCGCGGCGCAGCTTGGAAGCTGCCACCGCCTTCATGGCCGAGGTGATCTTCTGCGTCGACTTCACGCTGACGATGCGCAGTCGCAGGGTCTTCAGGCTGGGCATGAAACGATCCCTGCGGTTACGCGAAGGTCTTGGCGAAACCGTCGAGGAAGGCGATCAACTGCTTTTCCACGTCCGGCTTGATCTGCTGGTCACCCCGGATGGAGGCCACGATCTCGGGCTTCGTCGCGTGCAGCTCGGAGAGCAGCATGCGCTCGAATTTGCCGACCGCGCTGACCGGGATACCGTCGAGATAGCCGCGGGTGCCAGCGAACAGCGCGATCACCTGATCCTCAACCGCAACCGGCTTGAACTGCGGCTGCTTCAACAGCTCGGTCAGGCGTGCGCCACGAGCCAGCAGCTTCTGGGTCGAGGCATCGAGGTCCGACGCGAACTGCGCGAAAGACGCCATCTCGCGATACTGCGCCAGCTCCAGCTTGATCTTGCCGGCCACCTGCTTCATCGCCTTGATCTGGGCGGCGGAGCCCACGCGGCTCACCGAGATGCCGACATTCACGGCCGGGCGGATGCCCTTGAAGAACAACTCGGTCTCAAGGAAGATCTGACCGTCAGTGATCGAAATCACGTTGGTCGGGATGTAGGCCGACACGTCACCCGCCTGGGTCTCAATCACCGGCAGCGCGGTCAGCGAGCCTGAACCCATCGCGTCCGACATCTTCGCGGCGCGCTCGAGCAGGCGGGAGTGCAGATAGAACACGTCACCCGGATAGGCCTCACGGCCCGGCGGACGGCGCAGCAGCAGCGACATCTGACGATAGGCGACGGCCTGCTTGGACAGATCGTCATAGAAGATGACCGCATGCATGCCGTTGTCGCGGAAATACTCGCCCATGGCGCAGCCGGTATAGGGCGCCAGGAACTGCATCGGCGCCGGGTCAGACGCGGTGGCGGCGACAATGATGGAGTATTCCATCGCGCCCTGCTCTTCGAGCGTCTTAACCAGCTGGGCCACCGTCGAGCGCTTCTGGCCGATGGCGACGTAGATGCAATAAAGCTTCTTGCCCTCATCATGGCCGGCATGCGCGGCCTTCTGGTTGATGATGGTGTCGATGACCACAGCGGTCTTGCCGGTCTGACGGTCACCGATGATCAGCTCGCGCTGGCCACGGCCAATCGGGATCAGGCTGTCGATCGCCTTAATGCCGGTCTGCATCGGCTCATGCACCGACTTGCGCGGGATGATGCCAGGGGCCTTCACCTCGACGCGCGCGCGCTCACCAACGATCGGGCCCTTGCCGTCAATCGGGTTGCCGAGGCCGTCAACCACGCGGCCGAGCAGGCCCTTGCCCACCGGAACGTCAACGATGGTGCCGGTGCGGCTCACCGTATCGCCCTCGCGGATGGCGCGGTCATCACCGAAGATCACGACGCCGACATTGTCAGTCTCGAGGTTCAGCGCCATGCCCTTCAGGCCAGCGCCGGGGAACTCAACGAGCTCACCGGCCATGACGTTCTGCAGGCCGAACACGCGGGCGATGCCGTCACCAACGGACAGCACCTGGCCGGTTTCGGATACGTTGGCGTCCGTGTCGAACGAGGCGATCTGCCTCTTGAGGATCTCCGAGATCTCAGCAGGACGGATGTCCATCAGGCGGCTCCCTTCATCGCGTATTGAAGCCGCTGCAAGCGGGACTTCAGGCTGGTGTCATAAAGCCGGGCGCCGATCTTCACGACCAGACCACCCAGCAGGCTGGGGTCGACATGCTTCTGGATATTCACCTGCCCGTAGCCGGCCTCGATGAGGCGGGCGCGGAGCTGGTTTTCCTGCACATCGGTGAGCGCATGCGCCGAGGTGACCTCGGCGATGATGATGCCGCGCTTCTGCGCCACGAGGGCTGCAAACGCGTTGACGATGGAGCGCAGCGCCGAGAGCCGGCGGTTCGAGGTGACCACGCCGACGAAATCGGTGATCGTCTTACCAAAGCCCTGCTGCACCAGCGCTTCATGCATCGCTTTTTGAGCGGTGGTGACGTCGATCAGGGGGCTGGAGAGCAGACGGCGCAGCAGCGGGGACTCGTCGATCAGGCGGCCAAGGCCGTCCATCTGGTCGACGACATGGTCCAGCACAAGCTGGTCGCTTGCCAGGGAATAGAGGGCAGCGGCGTAACGGTCCGCAAGGCCACCACCCGTCGAAATTGTTGCGCCGCCTGAGGCCAAAGCTGCGGTTCCGTCTGCTGGGGATCAAGCGTGATCCCGGATTGTTGCCGCGATCATCTCGGGCGAGCGGCGTCTAGCATGGGGTTCCGGAGGGTGCAACGGGCTGCGCTGGTGACGCGGTGAAGTAAGGATGGTTGGGCCGAGCCCAACCTTTCTTGCTCAGCTCGTCGTCTCCACGCTCCAGGTCGCAGACCGTATCAGTGACGATCGCTCCAACGCCGCCACCACCGCATCCAACTCCGCAGTCTCCACCGTCGTCGGCGCCAGAATGGCCCCCAGTTCGACCTGATCCTCCGCGTCTGACAGCACCTCCACCTCGCGCACCGGCAGTTGCGCGAGGCTCAGCTCGGCGTCGAGCAGATCGCGCACATCCGAGATGTGGTCGTGATCGCAAACGACATGCACCTTGTATTCCGCCTCGGTGGCGCCGGCGATGATCGGGAAACGGTTGATCCAATTGCCCAAAGGCCGCAGCACGGTGTTGCCGGCCAGCACCGCGCAGGTCAGCGCCGCAGCCTCCGCATGGAGACCGCAGCCGGCAAAGGCACCCACCGCACCCGAGCACCAGAGCGTGGCGGCGGTGTTCAGCCCGCGGATATTGGTGCCATCCTTCACGATCACGCCGGCACCGAGAAAGCCGATGCCGGAGACAACATAGGCGACGATGCGCGTCGCACCATCTGCGCCGTAGAGCCGCATGCCCAACTCGCAAAAGGCCGCCGCCCCGACCGCCACCAGCACATTGGTGCGCAGGCCGGCAGAGCGCTGGCGCCATTGCCGCTCAAAGCCAATGGCAAGGCCCATCGTGAAGGCGACAAGGATCGCGGTGAAGGTCTGCATGAAGGCACTGTCCAGCACCCGCGCCACGATCATGCCGGCCTGGTGCAGCAGCTCGGGGGCGGATGAATCGGACATGAGGGCTCCTGGCGGTTGGGGATCCGCGGGATTTTTGCGCTTGCTCCCGCGCGGCAGAAGGCATATCGGCCAAGTATCGTCAACGCGATGCCCGCATTGGTTCGCCAGCCCTCGCAACCAACGCGCCGCAACCAGAGCCCCGCAATCAAAGTAAGGACCCCATGAAACCGCGATCGTCCCGCTCAACTCCGGAAGGCGACAGTCGACGCTCCGCGTCTGACCAATCGCCTGCCTCGGAGTTGAACCGCGCTCGGGTGAGCATGCACCGTCGCCCCCAGGTCGCCGCGCCGATGCGGTGACCCTCGCGGCGGCCAGGCGCGCCCGAGCTTGAGTGAAACACTTAAGTGAAAGGAGGCAGCCAATGGCCGTCCGTTCAGGCTTTGTCGCCGTTATCCGCGTATGGTCTACCTCGTGCGTCGGGGAGGGCTGACATGAGCGAGAACACGGTCTCGTCAGGCCCTGTTGCCGCCTCGGCCGTGCTCGACTCGGCGCATCTGGGGGACATCCAGGGTGCGCTTGGCACCATCTCGCTGGGCGATACCAGCGAGCGCACCAGTTGGGGCGCCAAGCTCCGCACGTTGGCCGCCATTGTCGGCCCCGGCCTGATCGTGATGATCGGCGATAACGACGCCGGCGCGTTCGCCACCTACACACAGGCCGGGCAGAACTACGGCACCGCCCTGCTGTGGACGCTGCTGCTGCTGGTGCCCGTGCTTTATGCCAACCAGGAGATGGTGCTGCGGCTGGGCGTCGTCACCGGGGTGGGCCATGCGCGGCTGATCCTGGAACGATTTGGCAAATTTTGGGGCGCGTTCAGCGTCATCGATCTGTTCATCCTCAACGGGCTGACCATCGTCACCGAGTTCATCGGCGTCAGTCTGGGCCTGGATTTCCTGGGGCTGCCAAAATTGTGGGGCGTGGCGATCGCGGCGCTGCTCACCATGCTCGCCGCCTCGACCGGCAATTTCCGCCGGTTCGAGCGCTTCTCCCTGATGCTCTGCCTGGGCAGTCTTCTGCTGGTGCCGATCGTGGTGCTGGTGCATCCGCCGATGGACCAGGTGGCACGGGACTTCGTCATCCCCCGCCTGCCGCAGACCGGCGAATTGTCGGACGTATTGCTGTTGATCATCGCCATCGTCGGCACCACGGTGGCACCGTGGCAATTGTTCTTCCAGCAGAGCTACGTGATCGACAAGCGGATCACGCCGCGTTTCATGGCCTATGAGAAGGTGGACCTGGGGATCGGCATCGTGCTGGTCATCATCGGCGCCGCGGCGATGATGGCCTTCTGCGCCGCGGCGTTTGCAGGGCGGCCAGAATTCGGCCAGTTCACCGATGCCGGCGGGGTCGCGTCAGGGCTTGCCAAATATGCCGGCCGCGTCCCGGGCACGCTGTTCGCCATCGCGCTGATCGATGCCAGCATCATCGGCGCCTCGGCCGTGTCACTCGCCACCGCCTATGCGCTGGGGGATGTGCTGTCGCTGAAACATTCGCTGCATCGCGGCATCGGCGACGCAAAAGGGTTCTACCTCGTCTATTGCGGCCTGATCACGGCCTCTGCGGCCCTGGTGCTGGTGCCAAACGCGCCGTTGGGGCTGATCACCGAGGCGGTGCAGTCCCTCGCCGGCGTGCTGCTGCCCTCAGCCACCGTGTTCCTGCTGCTGCTGTGCAACGACCGCGAGGTGCTGGGCCCTTGGGTGAATGGACGCTGGACCAATCTTTTCACCGGGGCGGTCGTCGCATTGCTGGTGATGCTGTCCATCGTGCTGACCGGCTCCGTGCTGTTCCCGGCCGTTACCGGTGAGCAGATCCTGGCCATTCTCGGGGGCGGCACCGTTGCCAGCCTGATCGCCGCCGGTGTGACGTTGGCGATGCGCAAGCCAAGCCTGGAGCCACCGATCGATCGCAGCCTGCGCAGCGCCTGGCGGATGCCGGCGCTGAGCCAGTTGGCCGCACCGCGCCTCACTCAGGCCACGCGGCTGTGGATGGGGGTGCTGAGGGTGTATCTGGTGGTGGCGGTGGGGCTGGTGGTGGTGCGGGTTGTACAGTTGGCGATGGGCGGGTGAGGCGGGAGCCCGGTTGCGCCGGAACGCAGCCGGGCCCTAGTTTGATGCCCCATATCTGTCCAGGTGATTGCCTTGAGCATGCAGACCGACCATCAGCACCACCCCGACCCGGCGCGGCTGGGGGCCTGGATGGAGCAACACGTGCCGGGCTTTGCCGGCCCGATGACGATTACGGCGCTCTCCGGCGGGCAGTCCAACCCGACCTTCCGGCTCACCACGCCGGCGGCCGATTATGTGCTGCGCCGCAAGCCGATGGGGGTGCTGCTGCCCAGCGCGCATCAGGTGGACCGCGAGTTCCGGGTGATCTCGGCGCTGGCGCTGACCGATGTGCCGGTGCCGCGCGTCTACGGCCTGTGCACCGATGACAGCGTGATCGGCAGCATGTTCTACGTGATGGCATTTGTCCCCGGCCGCGTATTCTTCGACCCGCGCATGCCGGAATTGCCGACCGCAGACCGGGCGGCGATCCTGGCCTCGATGAACCACACCATCGCCGCGTTGCATCGGATCGATCCGCAATCGGTCGGACTTGGCGATTACGGCCGGCCGGCGAATTATCTGCAACGCCAGATGGCGCGCTGGTCCCGGCAGTATCGCGCCTCGGAGATGGCACCGATTCCGGCGATGGACCGGCTGATCGACTTCCTACCCGATCGCCTGCCCCCGGATGGCCCCGCCGGCATCGTTCATGGCGATCTGCGGCTGGACAACATGCTGATCCATCCCACCGAGCCGCGCGTGGTCGCGGTGCTGGACTGGGAGTTGTCGACGCTGGGCGATCCGCTGTCAGACTTTGCATACAACGCGATGGCCTGGCGGCTGGAGCCGGAGGTGTTCCGCGGGCTCGCAGGCGTGGACACCGCTTCCCTCGGCCTGCCTGATGAGAGCACCTACACGGCGGATTATTTCGCCCTCACGGGGCGTGTGATGCCGGAAAACTGGGAACTTTATATCGTCTTCAACCTGTTCCGCCTCGCCGCCATCATCCAGGGTATCGCCCGGCGCGCCGCCGACGGCACAGCGTCCCATCCCGATGCCGAGACGCTGGGCCGCCAGGCGCGCCCGATCGCCGAGCGCGGCTGGGAATTGGCACAACGAATCGCGTGACGGGCCGCCGCGCGACGAACGCAGCGGCCCGCCCTGCCGTCACTTAAAGCCGGCCATCAGCTCGCTGAGATCGGTGTCATTCACCGTCACGCTGCCTTTTTCGTAGTTGATCGCCCACACGTAATCATCGCCATCCGCCTTGGCGATGCCCTTGAGGAAGATCAGCACCGGGGCGATCTGCTTCAGCTCGGCGTTGGAGTTGGCGCGCTTGATGAGCGCATTGAGCCCGGAGATGGTGATCTCCGCCTCACCGGACATTTCGGCCAGAGACTGGCCAGGGACCGTGAAGGTGCCGTTGGCGGAGAGCTTTGCCGGGCCAAGATCGAAGGTCAGCTCGTCAATTGAGGCTTCCATCGGATTATCGGCCAGAGTCGCCAGCAGTCCGGCCTGGATCGCGCCGATGTCAAGGTTGGGCACCGAGTCGATCGCAGCGGCAGTCAAACGCTGCAACTCACTGACCGAGTAGCCACTGATGCGCGGCTTGATGACGAGCTTGCGCGGCAGATAGTCGCGGAACACGCCCTTGGGGATGGCAGGGCTGTCCAGCCCTTCGAGCGCCAGGCTGAAGCCCAGCGAGTATTTGTTGTCAGCGGTTGAAAAATCCTGGCCAAACGAGGCCTGACGCAGGGTCGCCGCCTGACCCATGGCGTCCACGCGGATGCCGCTGGCGGACAGATTGGTGTCAAACCCGCTCGTCAGGGAGGCGAACGACGCCAGCAGGCGGCGCAGCATGTCGAGCTGGTCCGGCGTAGGGGCATCGCTGGTCCCCGTGCTTACCACGCTTGGCACCAACTTGGCGGTGGTGCGGATCAGGGTGGCGAGGCTGTCCGGCGACAGGTTGGTCACGTGGCCGACGCTGCGCATTGAATCGATTGTGTAGCTGATCGGCGGCATGTCCGGCACCGTGAGCTGGGCCGACATCTTGGAGCCGGTGCCCTCCGAGATCACGTTCACGCGGCCACCCCCGACCGGCTGCATGACCAGATGGCTGGCATTCGCCGCCATGTTGACGGTCTGGCCCGGCGAGGTGACGTGGTAGCCAATGGCGCTGAAATCCAGGCTCGTGGTGGTTTTGAAGCTTGGGTCGATCACGCCGTTGTTGTTCTGCTGGTCAAAGACCATCTCCTGAATCAGCTCACCCGGCTGCGGCACCGACTGGTCGGCGGCTGCGCCCGGCTTCGGGGTGGCGAGCTTGGAGAGTTTGCCGGCCTGAGCGACGTCGGGCATTTTGATGCGCAGCGGCGAGGGCAGTCGGAGATCCTCCACCGCCCAACGCCCGCCGTTCATCGGCTTCACGTCCAGGTTGATCGCGAGGCCGGCATCCACGAGGCCGATGGCGCTGAGCATATCCGGCGCCGGCAGCTCGATATGCAGGTGATCACCCACCGGCGTCACGCGCACCGGGCGCGGCCCCACGTCCAGGGCGGGAGCCACAAGGCTCGCCATCCAGTCGCGGAGTTGGGTTTCAAGTGCGGTGGCCTGCTCAGGCGTGGCATCCGCCGCCATGGCCGGAGCTGCACAGCTCAGCAGGGCGGAGAGCAGGACAGCGCTGCGAGACATCGTCGACATGGTAATCCTCCGGCGTGGCGCGGCATCGTGCCGCCTCAGCGCGCACGTTGTATCGCGAAATCTATGAGACAATCCTAAACATGATCATAATCGACCGTGATATGCGCGCTCAACGGCCGCGCCTGACAGGTCAGCACATAGCCCTGCTCGGTCTCCCAAGTCTCCAGGGAGAAGTTCAGCGCCATCTCCGCCTGCCCCTCGGTCACCCGCGCACGACAGGTGCTGCACATGCCACCGCGGCAGGACCAGGGCAGATCAAGCCCGGCGCGCGTCGCCGCATCCAGCACCGTCTCGCCATCCGCCATCGGCACCTCGGTGCTGCGGCCTTCGTGGATGATCATGGCGGTGCGGTCCGACGCGATGGCCGGCGCGATGGCCGGCGCGGATGCGTTGGCGCGTGGCGGCGTGGTGCTGGTGAAGCGCTCGCTGTGGATGCGCTCGGGCGCGATGCCGAGCCCGGTCAGCGCGCCGGTTGCGGCATCGATCATCGTGTCCGGTCCACAGATGAACGCGTGATCGATGGCGGCGGTTGCGATCAACCCGGGCAGCAGCAGGCGAAGCCGGTCGCCATCGATGCGGCCGTTGAGCGCTGCCACGTCCTGCTGCTCGCGGGACAGCACATGCTGCACCACGAGGCGGCCCATATAGCGGTCCTTGAGATCCTCCAGCTGCTCGCGAAACAGAATGGCGGCGGTGGCGCGGCTGCCATAAAGCAGCACGAAGCGGCTCTCCTTCTCGCGGGCCAGCACGGATTTCAGGATCGACATAATCGGCGTGATGCCGGAGCCGGCGGCGATGCCGAGATAGACGCGCGCATTGCCCGGCGTGAGGCCGAAGCGGCCCTGGGGCGGCATCACGTCAACGATGTCGCCTGGGCGCAGCGTCGTGTTGGCCATCGTCGAAAACGCGCCGCCCGGCACATGCTTGATCGCCACGCGCAACTCGCCATCGTCCAGCCCGGCGCAAATCGAGTAGCTACGGCGCTGCTCGGCGCCGTCGATGGTGGCACGCAGGGTCAGATATTGGCCGGGGGTGAAGGTGAAATCCTCCGCCAACGCCGGTGGCACGGTGAAGGCGATCGACACCGCGTCCTCCGTTTCGCGCCGCAGATCGGCGATGGGCAGCGCGTGGAATCGGGTCATGGCGATCGCCTCAGTGGCAGCGGAAATGATCAAACGGCTCGCGGCAGGTCTCGCAGCGCCACAGCGCCTTGCAGGAGGTGGAACCGAATGCCGCGATCTCCAGGGTGTTGGCAGAGCCACAGCGCGGGCACGGCACGCTTGCCTGGCTGAACAGCGCGCGACGGTCCGATGCGGGACCCGGCGGCGCGATGCCGTATTCGGTGAGCTTGCGGCGGCCTTCCTGCGTCATCCAATCCGTGGTCCAGGCCGGCGCCAGCACCGTGCGCACGCGGCCCTTGATGTCGGCGCGGGCCAGAGCAAGCTCGACTTCAAGCGTGATCACGCCCATCGCCGGGCAACCGGAATAGGTGGGGGTGATCAGCACCTCCACCCAATCGCCATCGGTCTGCGCGGTGACGGCGCGCAGCACGCCGAGATCCTCGATGGTCAGCACCGGAATCTCGGGGTCCACCACGCTGGACGCCGCCCGCCAGGCCCGGCCGGCGAGGTCGGGGTCTACCATGTGGCACCCGGATGGGCGCGGGCGATATGCTGCATCTCGGCCAACAGATGCCCCAGATGCTCGGTGTGCCGGCCAGACCGACCGCCCTTGTGAATCCAGCCATCCGCCGGCCGCGTGAGGGTGGCGCGGGCCAGAATGGCATCGACCTGGGTGAGCCAGCCGCCGCGGTCGGGTGTGGGGGCGATATCAGGGTCAACGGGCTCGAACAGCTCGCCGGTGTAGGGCCAAAGCAGGTCAATGGCGTCCTGTGCGCGGGCATGGCTCTCCGCCGTGCCATCGCCGAGGCGGATAAGCCATTCAGCACTGTGGCGCACGTGGTATGCGGTCTCGCGTTCAGCCTTCGCGGCAATGTCGGACAGCCCGGCCAGGGGTGTTGTGACCGGCCGGTCCTTCAAACCGCGCCACCAGGGATCGACGGCCGTTGCATACAAAAATTGGCGTGCCATCGTGAACGCGAAATCGCCACGCGGCAGTTCAACCATCAGCACATTTCGGACATCCCGTTCGTCACGGAAATACGCATAATCATCCTCGTTATGCCCTGCCCCCTCGACGGTGGCTGCGAGCTGATACAGCGATCTTGCCTGGCCGATCAGATCGAGGCCGAGATTGGCCAGCGCCAGCTCCTCCTCCAGCATCGGTGCGTGACCGGTCCATTCGGACAGGCGGTGACCGAGGATCAGCGCGTCATCGGCGCGGCCGAGCAGGAAGGCGAGGGCCGGGCTTTCGCGCAGCCTGATGGAGGTGGTGGTCACATATGCCCCACTTCGTCCGGCACCTCATAGAAGGTGGGGTGGCGGTAGATCTTGCTCGCGGTGGGCTCGAACAGCATCGCCTTGTCCGCCGGGTCCGAGGCAATGATGGCGTTGCTCGGCACCACCCAGATCGACAGGCCTTCACCGCGGCGGGTGTAGACGTCACGCGCCGCCCCCAGCGCCATGGTGGCGTCAGCCGCGTGAACCGAGCCGACATGGCGATGCGACAGGCCGGAGCGGCTGCGGATGAACACCTCCCACAGCGGGATTTCCGGCGTGCTCATGCGGCCTTCCTCGTCTCAGTCTGTTTCGCGGCATGGGCGAGAGCGGCCTCGCGCACCCAGGCGCCTTCGTCATGCGCCTTCCTGCGGGCGGCGAGACGCTCGCGGTTGCAGGGGCCGTTGCCCGCCAGCACGGCCTGGAATTCCGCCCAGTCGATCGGCCCGTGATGCCATATATCCGTCACCGGATCATGGCGCAGCTCCGGGTCAGGCATCACAAGGCCAATATGGGCGGCCTGCGGCACGGTGGCGGCGATGAATTTCTGGCGCAGCGCGTCGTTGGAGAAGCGCTTGATCTTCCAACGCGTTGATTGGTCGGAATGGGTGCTGACGGCGTCAGGCGGACCGAACATCATCAGGCAGGGCCACCACCAGCGATTGAGCGCGTCCTGCGCCATGGCCTTCTGCTCCGGCGTGCCACGCGCCAGCGTCAGCATGATTTCGTAGCCCTGGCGCTGGTGGAAGCTCTCCTCCTTGCACACCCGGATCATCGCCCGCGCGTAGGGCCCGTAGGAGCAGCGGCACAGCGGGATCTGGTTCATGATCGCGGCACCATCAACCAGCCAGCCAATGGCGCCCATGTCCGCCCAGGTCAGCGTCGGATAGTTGAAGATCGAGGAATATTTCGCCCGTCCGGCCAGCAACTGATCGACCAGCTCGGCGCGCGACACGCCGAGCGTCTCGGCGGCGGCGTAGAGATAGAGGCCGTGGCCCCCTTCATCCTGCACCTTGGCGAGCAAGGCTGCCTTGCGGCGCAGGCTGGGGGCGCGGGTGATCCAGTTGCCCTCCGGCAGCATGCCGACGATCTCGGAATGCGCATGCTGGCTGATCTGTCGGATGAGGGTGCGGCGATAGGCGTCCGGCATCCAGTCATTGGCCTCGATGCGCTCCTCGGCATCAATGCGCGCCTGGAAGCGCTCGGCCTGCTGCGACTGGTCGCCGGGCGCTGCGTCAGCCTGGTTGAGGGCCTGGGAATACATGCATGCGCACTCCTCGTTGAGAGCATGCAGAATACGTCACAGAAATTCCCGAAGCCAGAAAATTCTGTAACGTATTACAGCGCAATCCAGTAGCGCCGCACCGTCTCGCCGGGGTGATAGGGATGCGGGCCAGTGCCGGTGAGGGTGCCGCCATTCGCTTCGATGATGCGGATTGAGCCGAGATTGGTGTCCAGGCAGGTCAGCAGCACGCCAGACAGTCCGGCCTCGCGCGCCAGTGGCAGCGCCTGGGCGAGAACATGGCGGCCAAAGCCACGCTGGCGGAAGGACGGGCGGATGGCATAGCCGATATTGCCACCCCAGACCTGGAGACTCTCGTTGAGGCGGAAGCGGATGTTGATGCGGCCGATGAACGTATAGGCATGCACCAGCCAGAGTTGCACATGCGGCCCGCGGGTCACGACATCGCCGGACGGCGTGGTGATTTGGTCGCCCTGGGTGTTCAGCCAGGCCAGATGCGGCTCGATCGGCGTGGCAGGCGGCGCGATCGCATCGGGCTCATAGCCCTCAGCGATGGCGGTCTGGTAGGAGCGCGCATAGGTGGTGGAGGGCATCACCAGCAGCGTATCGTAAGGCATGATCGGCATGTGGCCAAACTATTGCGCTTATCTCTCCCCGTCGAGGTCGGTGCCGTGACGTTGGCATCACGATATGTCGATCCTCTCTGGATCCACGCGTTCCCGGGGCTCTCAGCCGTCTTCGCGGCCCTCCCCGGCGCGCGGCTGGTGGGTGGCTGCGTGCGTGACCGGATCGCAGGACGGGCGCTGACCGATATCGATCTCGCAACCTCCGATCCGCCCGAGCGGGTGATGGAACGTCTCGCCGAAGCCGGGCTGCGCTGCATCCCCACCGGGCTGGCGCATGGCACGGTCACGGCCCTGTCGGCCGGGACGGGGTTTGAGATCACCACCCTGCGGCGCGATGTGGAAACCGATGGCCGCCACGCCACTGTGGCCTTCACCGACGACTGGCGAGAGGATGCGGCGCGGCGCGACTTCACGATCAACGCCATGTCGATGACGGTAGACGGCGAGGTCTTTGATCATTTCGGTGGCCTGGAGGATCTCGCCGCCGGACGGGTGCGCTTCGTGGGCGACCCGGCGGCACGGATTGCCGAGGATTATCTGCGCATCCTGCGTTATTTCCGTTTTGTGGCGCGCTATGAAACGCAAGGCGGCGATGCGGCGGCGTTGGCGGCGATCGCGGCCGGTGTGCCGGGTCTGGCGCGCCTGTCGCCGGAGCGGGTGTGGAGCGAGTTGAAGCGCATTCTGGCCACGCCCGTCGCCGACGCTGCCCTGAACCTCGCCGAGCGGACCGGCGTGCTGGGCGCGATCCTGCCGGAGGCCAGGCTGCGCCCGGTGAACGATCTGCCGGCTGATCCGCTGGTGCGGCTGGCCGCAATGCTGTCCGGCATGGGTACTCTGGCCGAACGGCTGCGTCTGTCCGGCGCCGAGGCCGAACGCCTCGCCGCTTTGTTCGGACCTGTGCCGGACGAGGACGCCTCCGACGACGATCTTCGCCGTGCTTTGGCCGGGCACGACACCAAAACGCTGCTCGATCGCGCCTGGCTGACCGGTCGGGGCGCTGCGCTGCGCGGCCGTATCTCGGCGATGCCAGTGCCGGTGTTCCCCGTCCAGGGGCGCGACCTGATCGCCGCCGGGCAGCAACCGGGGCCGGGCCTGGGACAGGAACTGGCGCGGCTGCGGGGGGTGTGGCTCGAATCCGGGTGTCTGCTGTCACAGTGCGAACTGGTATCGCTGTCGCGCAGGTAGAGCCTGGCTCTGGTTGTCTGCCGGGACGTGCTGATATACGCGCCGCATGAAGCCCATCCTTTCCTCCAACACGTTGCTCCGCCTGTGGCGCGAGCATGTGCGCACCCATCTCTCCTTGCTGCTCCTGGTTTTGGCGCTCACAGCGGTGATGGCTTCGTTGCAGGCGTTTTATCCCCGCGTGGTCGGGCGGGCGCTGGACATGTTTGCGGCGCGGGATCGGCGTATTCTGTACCAGGTGCCTGCACTGGTGATCGCTATCACCTCGGTGAAGGCAATAACGCAGTATTTCCAGGCGGTGCTGGCGCAGAAGATCGTGCTGCTCGCCATACGCGGGCTGCAGGGGCGAATGTTCGCCCATCTGATGCGGGCCGACCTGGCGCGGGTGGAGCGCGAGGCGCCGGCGACGCTTGCGGCGCGGTTCACCACCGACGCCACGATGATCCGCGAGGCGCTGGTGCGCGCGGTCAATGGCGTGGGGGATGCGGTGAAGGTGGTGGGCCTGATCGGCGCCATGATCTATGCCGACTGGGTGCTGAGCCTGATCGGGGCGGCTTTGTATCCGCTGGCGGCGTGGCCGATTCAGCGTATCGGGCGGCGCATTCGCAGGGCATCGGGCGGATTGCAGGAGACGATGGGCGAGACCGCGGCGCTGCTCACCGAGAGTTTTTCCCAGTCGCGCACGGTGCGGGCCTATCGGCTGGAGGCGCGTGAGACCGCGCGGGCGGCGACGGCCTTTCAACGGCTCTACCAGGCGGCGATGCGCATCACCCGCAGCCGCAGCCGCATCGATCCGCTGCTGGAGGTCCTGGGAGGCGGCGCGGTGGCGGCGGTGCTGGGGTTCGCCGGGTGGCGGGCGGCGCAGGGCATCGGCACGCTGGGGGATTTCGGCAGCTTCGTTACCGCGCTTATGCTCTGCGCCCAGCCGCTGCGGGCGCTGGGCAACCTCAATGCGGCGGTGCAGGAGGGACTGGCAGGGCTGGACCGGGTGTTCGCGGTGATCGACGAGCCGGCGGCGATTGCGGATCGCGCCGATGCGGTGGCTCTGCCGGATGGCCAGGGACGGTTGGTGTTCGAGGATGTGGGCTTCACCTATCCCGATGGTCGTGCCGGGCTCGCCGGTCTCACCTTCGCCGCCGAGCCCGGGCGGACGGTGGCGCTGGTCGGCCCGTCCGGCGCTGGTAAATCGACCGCTTTGGCATTGATTCCGCGTTTGCATGACGCGTCGTCCGGCGCGATCACGCTGGACGGCGCCGAGATCGCCACGGTGCGGCTCTCAGCATTGCGCGATGCCATCGCCTATGTCGGGCAGGACACGTTGCTGTTCGATGACACGGTGGCCGCGAATATTCGCCTCGGCCGTCCCGGCGCCACGGATGCCGAGGTGGTGGCGGCGGCCGAAGCCGCGGCTGCGGCGGGCTTCATCGCGGCCCTTCCCGAAGGCTATGACACCATGGTCGGCCCCAGCGGCGGCAGGCTGTCCGGCGGGCAGCGGCAGCGCATCTCGCTGGCCCGCGCCTTGTTGCGCGATCCGCGCGTGCTGCTGCTCGACGAGGCGACCTCGGCGCTGGACGCGGAGAGCGAGGCCCTGGTGCAGCACGCACTCGCCCGGCTGCGCCAGGGCCGAACCACGATCATCGTCGCCCATCGCCTCTCCACCGTGCGCGATGCCGATCTGGTGGTGGTGATGGCCGAGGGTCGGGCGGTGGAGCAAGGCACCCATGCCGAGCTGCTGGAGCTGGACGGGCTTTACGCGCGGTTGGTGCGGACGCAGCAATTGGCGCAGTGATTGACGTTACAAAACATGATCGAACACACAGACCAGCCTCAAGATGTGGGGGCCGGCCTGTCAGCTCTGGACCGAGCGCTGATCGCCGAGGCGCTGGATGAATTGGCCCGCGGACTCGTGGTCGACCACGCGGAGGTTGATGCCCGGATTGAGAGCATTGGCACGGATCATGAGTTGCCGCCGCCATTCCCCGCCGGCTGATCGACACTCACCAACTGCGCGTCTCCCGACGCCCCCACATCATGACACTTCGCTTGCATCCCCCCGCCCGCCCCGCTACACCCGCGCCCTGCGCTGGCACCCCTGGAGGCCGGCGCTTGTTCTGTTTGGAGAAGACCGATGGCCAATTCCGTTGTGATTGAGGCCGAGACGCGCGCGGTTGCAGGTAAGGGGGCAGCACGCGCCACTCGGCGGCAGGGACTCGTTCCGGCTGTGATCTATGGGGCCAAGCAGCCCGCAACGCTGCTCAGCCTTGACCCCCGTTTCGTCATGCGTGAGCTCATCAAGGGCGGCTGGCGTTCGCGCCTCTACGAGGTGAATGTCGGCGGCGAGAGCAATCGCGTGCTGATGCGTGAGGTGCAGTTCCACCCCGTGACCGATCAGCCCGTGCATGTCGATTTCCAGCGCCTCGCCGCCGGCGAGAAGGTGCGCGTGTCGGTGAGCGTGAAGTTCACCAACGAGTTGCTGAGCCCCGGCCTGAAGCGTGGCGCTGTGATGAACGTCGTGCATCACAGCGTTGAGTGCTACTGCGATCCGGACGCGGTGCCGGAATATTTCATTGCCGATCTCACCGGGCTTGAGGTGAACGACAATGTGCGTTGGTCCAACCTCAAGGGCACGGACGGCGTGAAGCCGACCTCCATCGAGAAGGACTTCGTCATCGCCTCGGTGGCCGCGACTAAGGGCATGGAGGCCGCGGCCTCCGACACCCCGGCAGCGCCCGCCGGCAAGGCGCCCGCCAAGGGCAAGGCGGCACCGAAGCCGGCCGCGAAGAAGTAGTCGCGACCGATGCTGCTCTGGGTGGGGCTCGGCAATCCCGAGCCGCAAATGGCGCGGCAGCGGCATAATATCGGCTTTATGGCCGTTGACGAGATCGCGCGCCGCCACGGGTTCTCCCCGTGGCGGCAACGATTCAAGGGCCTGGTGGCCGAGGGCATGGTGGGCGGTGAAAAAATTCTCGCCCTCAAACCCCTGACTTATATGAACCTCTCCGGTGAGGCGGTGCAGCAGGCCCAGGCCTTCTACAAGCTGCCGGTCGATGCCATCACCGCGTTTCATGACGAGCTCGACCTCGCGTTCGGCAAACTGCGCATCAAGCGCGGCGGCGGGGCGGCGGGACATAACGGGCTCCGCTCGATGGACAAGATGCTGGGCAGTCCCGAGTATTGGCGCCTGCGTCTCGGAATTGGCCATCCTGGCTCCAAGGAGCGCGTCACCGGCCATGTGCTGGGCGATTTCGCCAAGGTGGAGCAGGCTTTGCTCGATGCGTTCCTCGACGCGGTCGCCGTCACCGCGCCACTGCTGGCGGCGGGGCGCGTTGAGGATGTCATGACCCAGGTGGCCTTGCGCCTCCAGGGCGTGCAATAGGTCTTCGATACGAAGAACGAGGGAACGATGCGCGTCGTTGTGTGCCTGCTGCTGCTGATCAGCTGGATCGACGGCGCGCTGGCCTGCGCGACAGGCGAGGCCTGCGCAGCCGGGGGCGGCGTCTATCGGGTGGCGCCGCCGGATGGCTGGGACGGGCGAAGCTCACTCCCGACCATGATCTATTTCCCCGGCTATCGCACCAGCGCCGCTGACACGCTGGCCGATGTCGATATCCACGGCACTGCCTCGCGCCTGGGTGTGATGCTGGTGGCGCTGGAACCCGCAGACGGAAGATGGGACCTGCCGCCCTTCGGCCCGCCGCGCCGTGATGAGGCGAACTATATCACCGCGGTACTGGATGAGGTCGAGCGGGATTATCCGGTCGATCGCAGTCGGCTGATGGCGGCCGGATTCTCCATCGGCGCCTCGATGCTGTGGTATCTCGGCTGCGACGGTCCGCCGGCGCTGGCCAGGCGCTTCACCGTGTTCGCAGCCTTCTCAGGCACGTTTTGGCAGCCCCAGCCGACCGCCTGCCCGAATCCGCCCTTCAGCCTGCTCCAGCTGAACGGCACGGCGGATACGGTGTTCCCGATCCATGGACGGTCGTTACAAAACGGCAGACGGCAGCAAGGCGACAGCCCGATGGCCGTGGCGATGCTGCGCGCGCATGATTCCTGCCCGGAGATGGCGCATCACCAGATGACCATGAAAATGGCGACCGGAGACATGCCGTGCGAGACCGATGAAAACTGTGCCGATGGAACGAAAGTCCGAATGTGCGTTCATACCGGGCGGCATGAGGTGGAGGGGTTCTGGATCGAGCGGGCCTGGACGTTCCTGGGCGAAGTGATCGGGGACAGAAGCCGACCACGGACACCGCCGTCCATTCTCGCCACAGGGAACCCCGCAAACGAGTGACCCCTGGGAGCGCCCACCTGGGAGCGCGCCCAGGGGAGAGCGCCCAGGGGAGCGCGCCCAGGGGAACCCTTCACCGTCCCCCCATTGCAAATTCACGCCGGATGCGGATGCTGCGCCCGCGACGGTGTGCCGCATAAAAGGATGACTGAGACATGGGTTTCAACTGCGGCATCGTCGGCCTTCCCAATGTCGGGAAATCGACGCTTTTCAACGCCCTCACCGCGACCGCCGCAGCCCAGGCGGCGAATTACCCGTTCTGCACCATCGAGCCCAATGTCGGCCGTGTCGCGGTGCCTGATCCGCGCCTGACCATGCTCACCAAGATCGGCAAGTCTCAGAAGACGGTGCCGACCAGCCTGGAATTCGTCGATATCGCGGGTCTGGTGCGCGGCGCCAGCAAGGGCGAGGGCTTGGGCAACCAGTTCCTCGGCAATATCCGTGAGGTGGATGCCATCATCCATGTGCTCCGCTGCTTTGAGGACCCGGACGTGACCCATGTCGAGGGCAACGTCGATCCGATCCGCGATGCGGAGACCATCGAGACCGAACTGATGCTGGCCGACATGGACAGCCTGGAGAAGCGCCTGCCGGCTTTGCAGAAGAAGGCGCGCGGCGGCGATCGTGAATCGGCGGCCACGGTGGCGCTGATGGAGCCGATCCTGGCGGCGTTGCAGGATGGCAAGCTGGCGCGCACCGCAATCGCGCCCGGCGATGTCGAGGCCGCCAAGCGGCTGCAACTGATGACCTCCAAACCCATCCTCTATGTCTGCAACGTCGAGGAGGGGGCCGCTGCCACCGGCAACGGCTTCTCCGAGCGGGTGATGGTGCGCGCCAAGGCGGAGGGGGCGAGCTGCGTGATCGTCTCTGCGGCGATCGAGGCAGAGGTGAGCCAGCTCGCCGAGGACGACCGGGTGGAGTTCCTCGAAGGCCTCGGCCTGCATGACAGCGGGCTCGACCGGGTGATCCAGGCCGGTTATGGTCTGCTCGGATTGATCACATATTTCACGGTGGGTCCGAAGGAGGCCCGTGCCTGGACCATCACCAAGGGCACCAAGGCACCCCAGGCGGCTGCCGTCATTCACAACGACTTCGAGCGTGGCTTTATCGCCTGCGAGACGACCGCCTATGATGATTTTGTCACCTTCAAGGGCGAACAAGGCGCCAAGGAGGCCGGCAAGATGCGGGTCGAAGGGAAGGAATACGTGGTGAAGGACGGGGATATTCTGTTGTTTCGTTTCAACGTCTGATGGGTGACTGGCATGGACCTGATTGAGCTGCTGTCAGAGGCGACGATTGACTCCCGTCGCGCGGCACGCCCGGTCCAGTTGGGCAATCCGACGCTTGATCGCTATTACGCCGATCTTTTTCCGCAGGCGCTGCCAGGGTCAGACGGGCAGCATCTGCTTCAGGCCGCGTTGAATTTCAGCGTGCAGCAGCTCGCGACGCGCAGCCGTGTGTCGCCGGAGCGCGAGCAATTCGTCCAGGTCGGCAGCCTCGCGCCGAGCGATTTCGCCGCCGGTCTGATCAATGCCATGCCGCATACGAAGGCGTATTGGGCGCCAGGCTTCACCTCTGTCACCGCAGCCCAGACCGAGGACGTGACGGTGAAGCTGCGTGAGCGCGTGGCGGCGGATGCGATGCCCGAGCATGTCGGCATCAGCGACCAGCCCTGGCGCGACTGCCTCGGCAGCTTCCCCCCCGGCGCGCTCGGCCTGGTGGTGGTGATGAGCGATCGGGTGGCGGGCGAACTGGTTCCCTGTGTCGACCTCGCGCGCTCACGCGTGCACAGCGCCGGTCGCGTGCTGGTCTGCGAGGCCCTTCTGGGCGCGCGCCGCCCGACCGCGCTCGCCTCGCCGGAATTCGTCGGCCGCTTCTTCATGCTGGGGGACGGCCCGGTTCGCACCCTGGCGATCACCGTGCTGTCCGGGGCGCATCGCCATGATTAAGCCGATGGGCCATGAGGCCGTTGTGGCGCTGACCACCCTGCCGCGCGTGTCGAGCCTGACGCGAGCGCGCGAGGACAGCATCCAGGTATTCGCCGAGGCACAATCGGTGCCGATCGCTGATCCGCTGTTTGTCGATCACAGCGAGGCGCTGCCGGCGCGGACACAGGACATTATCGGCCGCCGTCGGGCCGAGACCGATCCGATGTACATGGCACGACTGCATGACGTGCTGGTGACCGGCAACCGGCATCTGTTCACGCTGGACGGCCAGTATCTGATGGATCTCTGGAACCAGGCCGGGCTGCATGAGCGCGCGCCGGGGCTGGTGGCGGGGCCCAAGGGCAATCTGGTGATGCCGCTGGCCGAAACGGCGCCGATGCTGGTGGATGAGCAGGCCGGCTTCCTGTTCTTCAATCCCAGCAGCGGCGACAATCACTCGCACTGGCTGCTCCAGACCCTGCCGCAGCTCCGTTATTTCGAACAGGCCGGGGTGCGGCCGCAGAAGCTGGTGGTGCAGCCCAATATCCGCCCTTATCAGCGCGATGTGCTGAAATCGATGGGTTATGACGAGAAATCACTACTGATCCGCCATCCGGATCAGCCGATCATCTTTCGCGAGCTTTATGTCGGCTATGTCGATGGCGGGCTGGTACCTGACGCCACGGTGTATGACCGTCTGCTGTCCCACACACCGCAGACGGGGGCGATGGGCTCGGAGCTGCTCTATGTCTCGCGCATGGATGCCCGCGGCATCAGGCGCCTGCTCAACGAGGAGCACCTGATCGCAAGGCTGCGGTCGATGGGCTTCACCATCGTCTCGCCCGGTGCGCTGTCGCATGCTGATGAAATCAACCTGTTCCGCAACGCTCGGGTCGTGGTCGGGCCGCTGGGGGCAGGGCTGTACAACACTCTGTTCACCCGCGAGGGTGCCACGGTGGTCGCGCTGAGCGACCCGAACTACGTCATGACCTGGCTTACCCAGGTGGCGGCGCTGCGGCGGCATGATTATGCGTGGATGTTCGGCGTGTCGTTCGACTCGGCCGAGCCGGTCTATGCTGGAACGCATAACAACTGGATCGTGGATGTGGAGCTTGTGGCGCAGGCGTTGGCGCGGCTGGTCTGATCAGGCAAAGCTCCGATCAGCCTCTACCCCACCACCACGAAAAGATCCGTATCGCCCGTCCCCTGCCCCGCCGCTGTCAGCATTGCATGCACCTGGCCACGGTGATGTGTCTGATGGTTGAACAGATGCGTCACCAGCATGCTGAGCGGCGCCGTGCGCTCGCTCTGCGTGGCGTTGCTGAACCAGGTCAGATCGCCCTCCAGCCAGCGCTGTGACACACGCCCGGCCCATTGGATGATCGCCGCATCGGCCTGCACCCGCTCGGCCGCAAGGGTCGCGAGATCAGGGGTCAGGGTGACGCTGTCCTTGATGCCCGTCTCCGGTTTGGCCCAGCCGTCAAAGCGGCACATCCAGGTGCGATCCCCCCACAGCAGATGGTTGAGCGTGGCCAGGATCGAGCCGAAGAACGCGCCACGATCCTCGCGCAGCGCCGCCTCGTCAAGCCGGCCGGCAGCGGCGTAGAGCCTGCGGTTCATCTCCGCATTGTATTGCGCCATCATCTGCACGTAGGAAGGTGTGATCATCTCTCAGTATCCCGTGTGCACGATGCTCACCGTCACCGGCGTGTTGATCACCGTCTGTGTCGCGCCGAATTCGAAATGCGCCGAGGCACCCGGCGCGATCGTCTGGTTCCAGGCGGCCGAGGTGAACAGCGCAAGGGTGCCGGACTGGCTGACCAGTTGCCCGTCATACACTTCGCTCGGCATGACCTTTGACGCCGACTGCACCGCCACCTCCCAGCCATTGATGGTCTGCTGGCTGGTATTGGTGATGGTGACGGTGTTGAAGGCCACGTTGGCCCATTGCTGACTGGTGCGGCTCACGGTTGCGGACAGATCATGGATGATCGTTGCCGTTTCGCTACCCAAGACCTGACCGGTCATTGTGCTCAGATTGAGCACGAAGCTTACCGCCCCCTTCGAGGTGCTCGGGTTCAGCAGCAGCGCCGGCACGATCTTGGCTGTCTCGCCGGGGGCGAAGGTCAGCGTGCCGGAGGTCGCGACGTAATCGACCCCGGCCCGGGCGGCCTGCGTGCCGGTGCCGTCCTGGGTGGTGTAGACGATGCTCACAGGCGCGGTTTGCGGGGCGGCCAGCGCCACCGAGAAATCAATCTGGTTGGGCTGCGACGCCGCGTGATAGGCGAGGCTCTGGGCATTGCTCTGTGTCAGCGTGTTGGCGGTGGCGTAATCCGGCTGGGTAAGCCCCACCAGCGTGGTGCCGGGATAGGCGTTCCAGGCCCAATAGGCGGTGGACAACCCCTGCTGACCCGGCTGCAACGCCACCCCGGCCTGAGTGTTGGCATAGGCGGTGAGCGCCTTCATCCAGCTCAGATCGGTGGCGGAGGTGTAATTGGCACCATATTCGCCGATAAAGAGGGGAGCCATGTTCTGCTGGGCGATGTAGCCGAACTGCTTCGTCCAGGCCACCGTCACATCCGGCACCTTGTTGTAGACGCTGTTCCACGTC
>Ga0114959_10000809_pt1 | contig 29244 bp, 33 predicted proteins | sample C_130625_EF_Meta_FD_87317 | JGI IMG/M metagenome (GOLD analysis project Ga0114959, IMG submission 87317) | Freshwater microbial communities from Lake Croche, Canada to study carbon cycling - C_130625_EF_MetaG | ecosystem: Environmental > Aquatic > Freshwater > Lake | place: Lake Croche, Canada... | reverse complement strand
TCTAATATTTTTCCATTATAACCAGTGAACGTCCAATTAGGAGTTTTAGCGATTTTAATTGAAGGATCTTTATGAAATATTATTTGTATTCCGTTACTAAGATTGATGGTTTTTCCAGGTTCGAAATTAGAAATAGCCCATTCACGATCTTTGGTCATTTTAGGGTCCCAATTAGATCTCATAAAACAAATATCATATATTGTACCCCATTCTTTATTAAAAAGCTTTTCTACTTCGGTTCCAGCATTACCGTCTAATGTTCTTGAATGAGTTCTGAGTGTTTCGTTACCGTATTGATAATCGTATTTAAGCTTATAGGCTTTAGCTTCATTAAGAATTGATTCATTAATAAATTCAGCAAAAGTTTGTAAATTTTTCATTTATGTTATTTTTTTACTTAGCACAAAAACTCACCCTTTCAGATGAGTTTAGTGAATTTTGTGATTATTTATTATCTGTTAAATCTTCTTCTTAACTCAGCTTGTACAGTGTCCATATAATTAGCTGGAGTTTTGTATTCAGCAGTTTCATTAACAATTGCTGGCGCTGCACCTTCATTTAATGGAGCATCAACTTTTACTGATCTTAAATCTCTAGTAGACCAGAAATCATCGATTTTATATTGGTTATCTAAAACTTTCATTGTAGCTTGAGCTTTAATTGCATTTCTTTGAGATTCGTTTAATCCATTCCAAGAATCTTTGTATTTAGCTGGCATATTAGTCAACCAATTTGTAACTGGTCTAAATGCAATAAATACTGATTCATATAATCTTTCAGCATCAACTGATCCGTAAAATTTATTATTTTCAAAAGTAGCTATAACTTCGTCTTTTTTCTCAGGAGTTAATGATTCAAATTGATTTCTTTTATTTTCTGATAGGAAATTTAAGAAGTGTAATTTGTTAGCATCTACTGATTCATTAACAGTTTTTGCACTTTCTAAGATAGAATTTAATTTATCAGTTAAAGTCTTTTGGAATGCATCTTCTTCATTACCTTCAACCTTAGCTAAAATAGTTCTAGTAGGAGTTGAATGTAATATAAGGTTTTCGTCAATTGCTTCAGCATTTTCTAAACCTGTAACTTTACCTTCATTAATTTCTTTAACGATGTGGTTAAGGTAACCTGCAAGATTTTGTGTATTTTCTTTTAAGTACTCAGTATATTCGATGATAGATGAAGTACCTTCAACGATATAATCATTATGTGAAATTACATTATCTAATTGCTCGTTCATATGTTGTTGATAAGCCCAACGTGAATTAGATTCATTAGCAATATATTTAGAGAACTCAATATTTTGATCTGCTTTTTCTGCAACTACTTTAGTATATTCAATACCTCTATCGCTCATTTCAGCAACTAATTTAGTGTACTCAATTAAGTGGTCAACTGATTCAGAAAGTTTTTCGGAATAGTTAATTCCTTGATTAGATTTTTCACCTACTAATTCAGCATAGTTTTTAACTCTTTCAAGGTTTTCAATGATATAATCATTATGAGAAATTAAACCATCAACTGATTCTGCTAATTTTTCAACATAAGAATTAATTTGATTAACTCTTTTTGCAGTTTCTTCAGTGTAACGTATCAATCCTTCATTAACAGATGAAGAATCTTTAGCTGATGATTCGGTTAAAGACTTTTTAAGATTTTCTACTTCGTTTTTAACATGTTTAGTATATTCGTTAAAATCTTCAACGGTAATGTATTTTTTAGGATCCATTTTGTCGTTTTTTGTTTCGTTTATTGTGGTTTGGGGTGTTTCTTCTTGTTGATAGGTTAAAACTTGTAAATCAGATTCGCTTAAATCTGAATCGATTTCATAGATTTGAGTCAATGAATCGTTGTCTAATCCAAAAGATTCGTTTACTCTTTTTAATTCAGCATTGGCAAATCCTGGATCTGCAACTAAATCATAAGTAAACATTTTTTTAATTTTAACATGGCCATTTGATTCAACAACACCGGCAGCTCTAGATGAAATATGAAGAGGTACACCAGCATCTACTAATGCCATTGCTTGTTTTCCAGCATCAGTATTAAGTAATCTGATTCTACCAGTAACGGTTTTGCTAGCTTTATCGTATTGAAGATCTTCGATAATATGTGAAGCATTCTTTAACGATATATCAAAAGATTTAGGGTGGTCAAGTTCTCCAAGTAATTTGTTACCTTTAAGTTTTTCTTGTAAGTCTTGTATGTGTGGCATTAACTCAGCTTCATCATAAATACGATTATTCTTGTTTCTAATGCCTATTTCGGTGAAAACACCTTCTAACACATATTTATCTCCATCCTTAGAAGATGTAAGATTTCCTTCCGATCTTTCTAATACAAGTAGATATTTATTATTGCTCATTATGGCTTCTATTTTTAGTTATATATCAATGATGTTTGGAAACAATTGAAATTTGATTACATTCCTGTTGCTTCTGCATCTTTTTTGGCAGCTTCTCTTCTTTCTACATCTTCGATATCTTTTAGTTTCTTGTTAAGACGTAAATCGTCATTAGATAAACCTAAGAATCTTTGTATTAAGAATTCAGAAGCAAAGTATTTTACTTCATTCATGTTTGCATCAGTATCAACAAGACCATCTTTCATTGAAGTTACAAAATCTAATCTTTTCTGTAAGATTTCAATTTCTTTCATCTCTTCAAAGATGTTCATTGTGTTATATTTTACACCAATTTGAGCTTTAAATGCATCATCTTCCTTAATTTCCGGAAAGTCTAAACACATTTGAATCCAAAGAGGTTTTGTAAGTATTTCTTGAAAAACTGAACGTAAACGAGTAACGAATCGTCCAAATTTAATCTCATCTCTAGTCATACCCTCAGCATTCATTTCCCATGAAGGTGGGGATTCCATATCAAAACGAGAAAGTGGAATTTTAGATACTTTAATTAATTTCTCTCTGAAGTATTTAAGAGCATCAGTATCTGAAAGATCTGGACCATCGTTTCCAATAGTCTCAATTGTAGGTTCACCAGCATCACCAGATGGCAACCAATATTCTTTGTTAAATGGCATCATTGCTTTACCATTAACTTTTAATTCACCGGATTCAGTGTCAAAATCTATTTGCTCTCTATAGTTTTGCATTAAAACTCCAAGAGATTGTTTTGCTCTAGTTTTTGATTTACCACCAACTGGAATTACGAATTTAGTTTTAAACGAAGCATTAACGGTAGCCCAAATAACTCTTGAGTGTTCCATAATTCTAAGTAAGTTAAAAGATCGAATAAGTCTTTCAACATAAGAAACTCTATTTACGGTATTAACGTTAGCATAAGAGATGTAAATAACTTGTGAGTCATATACTATTCTTTCTTTGTTAGGCATACCTTTAAATTGTTTCCAAATTTTCTTACCTTCTTTATCGATTCCTGGTTCAAGATTGATTGGGTCTAATTCTTTAAATCCAATGATTCTTGATTGTTCTTTGTCGTAGATTATCTCAAATGCAAGATAACCATCAACTAACCATTTTCTAAAATAAGACCAAGCGGCAATATCATTATTGAATCCAAAGTATTGATAGATTCTTTTAAAATTAGTATCTAAAGCAATTTTAACTGCTTCTAACGTTGTAGGTTCTAATGTATCATCATCAAAAGATAATGGCATACAAAAGTAATTTTTATCATCATAAACTACACATTCATCACAAAGAGTATCAAGAATATCTTCGATCTCATCTTGAATAGCGAATTTTCTAAGGTCTTCTCTCTTTTTAGGATATGATTTATCGAAAATGGAAATAGATTTACGAAGATTAATATCCGTCATCGATAAATTAGCAAAAAGAGCATAATCATCGTATTCACCACCAGCAACATTTCTCGGATCAAGTCTCCAACCATATTGGTCTTCGTTGATACCGATAGCTTTAGAGTTTTTCAGCACCATATCGTCATACATCATTCCAAATGATGATAATGATTTAAGTGCTTTGCTGACTATATTCCTTGAAGCCGGTGTTGGTTTACCGTTTGAAGTTTCGTCTCTATTTACAAATCCTGGCATAAGTTTATTATTATGGGTTTAAGTATATATTCGTGTCGAAATAATTACTTTATAAATTTGAATTTATTTTTGGCCTTTGAGTCTTCTCTAACCAACTTTATCTCGGAACTGTGACTTCTTTGATATCTGATGTATTTTTTATAATCTTCATAAATGCTATTCAAACTTGTTCCTGGAGCATTTATTGCTAATTCTGGAAAAATTCTAGGCTGATCTAATTTAATTGCTTTATCCCAATCTTCATAACATATACAAAGTTTTGGTGAAAGTACTCTAGTAGGAATATATTGTCTTAGTGCAAAAGATAATCCAACCTGATCTAATGCCACCTTCAATCGATACAAATCTAATAAAACTGGTCCTTGGTCTTTAGCATTAAGAGGTTTAGCCTTTACATTTTTGTCATAAGTATTCTTATATAATTGTCTAATTTTTTCAACTATATATTTTCTAGCAGATGGAGGGTACCAACTAATATTAAGACCTACCATCATTTTACCTTTATCTCCTTGAATCATACCTATACATAAAACTATAGGATGTTTGTCCCAATAATCTAATGTAGTTTTACATTTAGCATCATATTTAAAGATATAAATCTTACCTGGTATAAAATTAGGGTCTCGATCTACTTGTACTCGAGTACTCTTTTTGTTTTTAGATTCATCAAGAAACCATTGATACGCCGCTTTAGAATCTAAAACCGACTTTGGTGATTCTGACCCCATTTTAGATTGAAGAGTCAGTAACTTAATAATGTCTTGTAAAAAATCTAAAACTACGCTCATGATTTACCGGCAAAAAAATCTTCCGTCACATACATAAATTTCCAACCTCTGGCTTTAGAGTAAGCTTCAGCAGCATTACGTTTACTTAGGTTTGTAATCCAAGTTTCGTAACTCCATTTATAAGAGTTTAGTGCCTTAGCGGTTTTTCTAACAGGTAAAGTTGGCTTAATTAATTGAGCTTTTGGTTTAATTTCAACGATGATAATTTCACCGCTAGAAAGCTTCAATATGTAGTCAGGGAAGTATTTATGATATTTATTGTCCAATGGGAGGAAATAAGGAATCGAGAAAGATTCCGAAGACCAACTAAGTATCTCCGGATTTCTTTCACAATATAAGCAGAATTTCTTTTCCCAGGAAGATCGGTATATGATTGGACCACTTCCTGAATATTTCTTGCATTCATTAATAGGGAAATATCCTTGAATAAACCCTGATTTTTTAGAAGGTTTATTACCTTTTATTGAATGCATGTTTTAATTAATTACTCTTCAGTAGTAGCAGCTTCAGTAGCATTACCTTCTAAAACTTGCATAAAACCTCCTTTAGCGATAACATCAGCAATTTCTACATCGGTAAATTGAATGTCATTAGCTTTATCTTCACCATTAAAGATGTGAACTCCATTAGTAACACCTTGATATATCATATCGGTATTAACAGCTCCATCTACAGTAAAAACGTATTCTTTACCTGGAAGTAATTCAGCAACAGATTTTAAAGCTGGTCCAGTTGGATCTTCTCCAGTAGTATTTTGAGGGTTAAATCCATCAGCATCAGTAGCTTCTTGAATCTTGTAATGTTCGTTTACGAACTCGTCAAATGATAATAATTTTTTCATTTTAATTTATTGTTGTTTTTTGTTTTTTAATTATCTAGATTTTGCAGATACCGAAAATACGGTGCTAGTAGGTTTAGGACTCCAACGTTTAACTTTTGCATCGCCAACGGTTTTCTTAGCTCCTTTTATTGCTTTATCAATTATTTTAACTAATTCATCTTGTGATTTTTTAGATTTCTTAGAAAGTAAATCGTAATCAATTGACATATTATAATCACTAGAAACATTATACAATTGAATACCGTCTATGCTTTTTTCATTACCTGAAGAATGAGCAGTACCAGTAACAGTAACACCTAATTCATTTGCTATAATATTAGCTAATCCTTCTATAAATGTATCTCCATTAACCGTACTTTCATTTAATTGTTCATTGACAAATTCGTCAAAGGAAAGTAAATTTTTCATTTAATTGTTTTTTTTATATTTATCCAATGTATGTTGGGTAACTTCCACCTGATGCAGAATCTTGATTGTTACGATAACCTTTAACTTTTAGATTTTGATCTGCAGCAGATACAGGATTTATTGTTCCGGTGCCAACCATTTCAGCTTCTTCAACTTCCTTTTCGCCTTCTTTTTTCTCAGGTGGATTTTGTTCCAATTCCTTTTTTAAGTCTTTTTGAGCATCTAAAGCTTCTGGATTTTGTATTTGTTCTGCTTTATCCTTAACTTTATTCATTTCATCTTGAGTTAATTCGTCTTTAAGAATAAAAGTAGAAGGTTTTTCGTTAGTAAATATTTTACTTCTAGAATAATCAAAAACAAAAATTAATTTCTTATTTTGATCGTATACGTTAAAGGTTTTAGAGAAAGCATCCTGTTCAAAATTGTACTTTTCAATATTTTCAAGCTTCCAAGCTGACCACCATTCTGGTGTCATAGCATATACTCGATTTAATTTAGCTAAGCTAACTGATTCATTAACAAAATCAGCAAATTTTAAAAGACGATTCATCGCAACTATTATTTTAAACGGAATAAATACCTTCGGAATCACCATTACCTCCACTTAGAGAAATAGTTCCTTTGTATTTTCCTGGATGTAATTTATTCCATCCTTTTGCATATCCATTTTTTGCTATTTGAGTAAAATAGGAGAATGCGTTTTTTGTTTTTTCTGGTTTAAATGATTTCCAATATTTAAACAAATCCAAAAGGGCAAAAGCTATGCAATCTTCTCTGTCCATCGGATCTTCATACGTTAATCTTGTATTAGCTCGATAGGCAATTAAGATAAGCATTTCTTCCGCCTTCTTGGTTAATTTTTCTTGTTTTAAGGAAATGCATATTTCCTCGTAGAGTTCTTTTGGTTTTACGTAAATTGACATTGATTTGAGGTTTTAGAATTTAACTACTAAAAACTTTTTATCAATTAGTTCAGGTTTTCCATTAGGCAAAATGATTTCTATTTTATCAGAATCTGCACTTTTAGTGTATTGTAAAGCATTTACTTTAACTACATCTCCTTTTTTAGATGTTTTAAAAGGAGATGTTAGTGTAGCATTTACAAATTCTTCTGATTTCGATTCATTTAACCATTCATCGAATGTGGATAGTTTCATTATTGAAATTTGTTTTAGCAGCAAGTGATTTCGCCGTTTTTAATCGCGGCAAGCACCTCTATCTCAGTCATATGCAAAGGTTGAGCATTAGTTTCAAGATCTTTATGGTTGAACATAAATGATCCGTCAGCTTCTCCTTGATATATGTAACCTGCAACATTTTTAACTGTAAATTCTTTACCTGGAATTAAATCAGCAACTGATTGTAAAGGCATTGTTCCTGCAACTGCAGTTTCTCCAGCTTTTGGTAAGAAAGGAGTTTCAACACCTTCAACTACTTCACCTTTTAATTTAGCAAGAATTACGTTTTGTTCTTTGATTTGAGATTCTAGTAATGATTTTGCTTGATCGATAAATTCTGATTTACCTAAAGTTCTTTCTGCAGCATCTATATCAGCAAGTTTCTCGATGATAAATTTGATTCTACTTTCAACCTTTCCAAGTTCAGCATTTTTTCTAGAAATTTCAGCCTTTTCATTTTCTACTAAATGAGATAATGATTCAGTTATGTCATAGTTCATGAAATCTTTCACCATTTCTACTGCTTCATTAGCTGAAGAAGCTTCAACGATAGAATTTTCTTTCATTCCTTTGTTTATCTTTTGTACAAATACTCTATCTTCAACATTGAATATAGAAACTGAAAGACCTTCAAAAACTGAAGAAGTTACTTTGTAACCGAAATCTAATTCTTTAACTTTAGCTCCTTCACTAACTGCTCTTTGTATAAGAGCTAGTTTATCTTGTTCGTTAAATCTAACAAATCCAGAAGTAACTAATTGAGTAGCAAGTGAAGTAGATTCAACAACTTGTCCGTTAAGAGTAACTTTAGGAGTTTCACCAAATGTAATATCTAATACTGAATTAGGATTAGGGTACATTCTCATTTGATTATCACCAAATTTAGCAGATTCTGTAATTTTAACTAATGAATTAAAATCATTGTTACCAGCAAAAGCAGATTCAGATATTGTATTTCCTTTAATTTCTAGGAATTTACCTGAAGAGTAAAAAGCAAAAGTATTTTCATCAATAACTTCGATTGGTGAATATATTTTCTGAACTTTAAAATTAGGATTTTGTCCATTAACTTCACCTTTTTGAGATGAACAATATTCATAAAGTCTTTTAACAATAGGAATCCAAACTTCAGTTTCTAAACCTTCAACTACAGCAAATGTAGGATTTTCAGCATTAGAAGCTTCTCTAAGAGAATTGATTGCTTTTGTATAATAAGCTTTGTTTCTATCTAATTCTAAGTCTCTAATTACAGATTCAATAAGAATATAAGTTTGATTAGCTTTGATGAATGCTTGACCTTCTGTGATGAAAGTTTTGATTTGTGGCATCCAAGAATAAGAATTTAATTCTTTCATTGCTGACTCAAGGATAGCTATTCTACCTAAAAGGTAAGAATCTGCGATTTGAGTTTTAGCTTCAGATAAAGTTGAAGCGGTAGCAATATGTCTAGCTCTGTTTTGTTCAACACCTTTACCGATTAATTCAGCATAAGCATCTTTAGCAGAAACAGATCCTTCAGCAATTTCTAATGAAGCTATGTTACCGTAGTGTCTTTCAACAATCAATTTCGATGTATTGTTTCTGTCTATGCTCTCAAGTAATTCAGAAAATTTAGATTTAAGAGATGCAGAATCAAAGGTAGTTTTTAATTTTGACATGTTTTATATTTGGTTTTTTTGTATTTTATTATTTATACACAGCACATGTAATAGATTTACCATAAAGTGGTATTAATTCTTCCATGTGTGCAGATTCGATATAATCGACCATCGTACCAGTAAATAATCCTTTACCTGTTTGATCGTGACTGAAATGTCCTTGAGTTCCTATTTGCCATAATGGAGTAGAACCTGAGGTAATTACTGCTCGGTATTTTTCATCTCCGTTAGTTTTCCAAACCTCAATAGTTGAAGCGCCGTTAGTTTTTACATTAAAGTACTTGTTTTCACCAGTAGTAAGATTTAAACTACCACAAGGTAAAATAGCACAACCACCGCCTCTATAACCACTAGTAAATTGTCTAGTAGTTTTGAATTGTTCAGAAGAAGGTCTTTTTGAACCAGGTAAAACATGTACAGAATTCATTGATTTATCAACATCCATTCCTAATCCGGCAGCTCTATCAAAGAATACTTTTGTTACTGCATGGTCTTTGCCTAAAATTTGGTCAGCTGCAACACCTCTATCGAATGCTTTGTTTTTGTCAGTAATTAACTTACACATTGTGTTAGCTAGCATTAACATTTTAGCCTCATCACCTTTAGATTTAGTAACAATATCTTGAATTCTTTGTACATCTTTTTGAGTAGCTTCAAGAACTAAAGACTCTAAAATGAAATCTTCGTATGTTTGTAAATTTTTCATATTATTTAGCAGCTCCTACTCCTTTAAGGTTAGGGTATCTTTTTATTACTGATGCAACTACTTGTTTTTTCAAGTCAGCATATTGTGGCCATGTAGCCCAAACTAATGCAGTTTTTGCATGTTTCTCATCATGTATTGGCCATGATTTTCTATCAGGAAATACAAAATCAGTTGGTTTTAATTTATCTTTCTCTGCTTGGGATAATTTTTCAAGAACTGTATGATATTCTAATACTGATTCTAATACTTCATCTTCAAGACCAGTCATATCAAAACCCATTGATTCAGAAAGAATCTTTTTGATTTTTTCCATTTTCTGTGCATCTTTTAAAGCATCTTTTAAAGCATCGATTTTTGCAGTATCATCTGAACCTTCACCTTCTGGTTTTTCTTCAGCATCTTTCTTTTCTTTATCGTCATTTTTTAATTTGTCGATTGCGTTTTTTACTTCATCGTCAGCTTTAGCTTTATCTGGAGAAATTCCTTTTGCTAAATCTTTTGTATCAGCTTTAAGGATGTCATCTTCTTCATAAAGACCACCTTCATTTAAGAATGGAAATTTAGAACCAAATTTAGCCTGTAATAATTTCTCGATTGCTATCAAAACATCTCCTTTACTATTATCGAACTTTACGTTATTTTTAAGTTCTTCACTATTATATTGGTCTAATTTATTATCAACGTATTCTCGGAATTTTGTAATATCCCATGAAGTTTTAAAATCTTCTGGATCTACCCATTCATCGTTAACAATAACCTTTGCATGTTTATCAGCAAAAGCATTACCTTCATTTACTGATTCTTGTATAAAATCAATGTCACTAACATCAAATTCATAATCAGAACCATCATGAGTATATCCAGTGAAAGAAGTTCCTTTCTCTGCCTTTAATTCTTTCGGATCAACACTATACCATTCGTTTTTAATGAAAACCTCTGCTGATTTTCCATTCAATTGAGTGTATAAATCATGTGCGGTTTTTCCTTTAAATTTGCTTCTAGAAGCTTCGGTTAATGAATCAACATCTATTGATTCGTTTAAAAATACTTTTTTAAGTACATTTATTTTTCTCTCTTCATCAACTCCAATTGTAGTCAAGAAAAGGTATATCTGTTCTGGATTTTTTCCTTCAGATGCTAGTTTTTGAACAATAGGAAATAAAGAACCTGCTCCGTAATATGAATATTGACCGAATAAGTTCTCATTTACGAATTGCTCGTATGATTTAATTTTTGACATTGATAGACTAAATTTTTATTTATATATCTTAGTTATTATGAACCAGGTATTGTTGATGGATTCATACCAGTAGGCCATGGTGGTGTTTCTGGGAATGGTCGATTATATGGAGTTGCTGGAGCAACATAAACTTTCCAACAGGTAGGATTTTGTGAAGGAGGTAATGATGCAATTACCGGATCTATTATATCTAATATACAATTATATGAAACTCCTTCGTATATTACTAAATCTCCTACAATCACTGAAACATCAGTGCCAGTTCCTACAGTAGCACCAGGAGTAGGTAATTCATTAGGAGTTGGTGTTCCTATTGGAATTGTAGTACTAGCAGAATATGTAGCACCAGCTGACCAAGAGCCTTTCCAATTATATCCTGATTGACCGATATAACTATTAGTAAGAGGATTTGAGTTTATACCACCCATTTCACCAATTTCAGTACCACCTACTGGCAATGCATTAGTTTCTATTCTTGGTCCTGGATCGTTAGTAGTCATTGAAGTAGATCCATTTATACCACCATTTGTTACTAAAATATTAGATTGAATATTACCCATATTATTACCGGCAAAGATAGTAGTTCCATCTTTAAATACTGGAATATATGATTTGATGTCAATATCAAAAGTAACTTTGAATTCCTTTTTGTCCGTAAACGAAAATTCGACAGATCTTTCTTGAGTAAATTCATCAGGAAATAACATCAAACATGGAATTCTAGTGTAGCCAATATCTACATTATAAGATTTTGCTTTATAAAAAGTTCTAATAATTGATTCTGAACATTTAAGCTGATCTAAAATCGAATCTAAGTAAATTTCAATTTTCAGTGACATCAAAATAGGAACCATAAAGGCTTCTGAGTTATATTGATTTAGAGTTCCATTATCTTCTTGAACTATATGGTCCATCCTAACATATTTATTAGTTATAGCCTGAGTTTCTATTGAAAATGAACTAAAATCTACAATTCCTCTAGGGATTTGATTATAGAATGCTTCTGCCTGTAAAAGTTCAGGATCGAAATCTATGTTATTAAGGAAGTTATCATTAAGGTAACGTTCTGAACCGGTAGTACTAAAATAAAAAGGAACCCTAATAGGTAATTTTTGTTCTATTGAGGTTCCAATTTGATTATTCCACCCTATATGATCTGCTAGGGTAGCTAAGCTTCCTACTAAAATGTTACGTAATGCAACGTTATCTTTATTAAAATGTAAATCGTATGCTGACACTAATTTAACTTATTTTAGTATATATCCTCTAAACTTATGTGATGTTTTCGATTATCAATTTAGAGAATCCGCCTTCTTTAATAGCTTCTACTTTTTTATCAAAAAGCTCCATAGGTAATTCGGTGTGATTAATTACCCATGTGTTTAGGTTGTTTTCTTTAGAGACTTCGTTTAGAATTTTAACAATCTCATACACTCCGGCAGAATCCACTGAAGAGAAAATTTCATCTAAGAAAAGAATATTTAGTGAAGGATATCGAATCTTAAGGATTTTAAGTAAAGCAATAATGATAATAAAATCAGCTTTCTTCCTTTCACCGGTTGACATACTTCGAGGGTTGATTTCTTCTCCTAATGCATTTATTACACAATCAAATTTGTCATTAAATTTAACTGAATAAGGCAAGTGCATTTGTTTACTCATATTAGAGATGTTTTGATTTAATGAAGGCAGGATAGTTTTCATTGCTAAATTCTTAACACCATCTTCACCAAGTACAGCTTCTACTGTTTCTAGGAAATTATCTTCCATTGATTTAGTAGAGTGGGTTTTCCTTTTGTCTTCTCTTTTTGTAACATTTTCTATTACCAACTGTTGAAGATATTCAGAATCAAGTTCTTTACTTTCAGTTACTGCCTTTTCTACTTCTCGTTTATATTGATTAACTAACATACCAATTCTAGTCATACTAGAATCCATTTCTTTTACTTTCTCTTTTACTGAATCTATTTTAGTTTTACTTTCAGTAAGTTCGGCTTTTAAAATATCAAATTCATCTTTCTTAGTCTTTTTACTTTCACATAAAAGTTCTTGTGTATGAATGTGATCGGCAGTATCAAAAGATGAACCGCAAGTAGGACATTGAGAATTTTCGTATAGTGTTATCTTTTCGTCGATAGATTTTAATTCATATCCTAAAGCACCGAATTCGGTTTTCTTTTCGTCAAATACTTTTGAAATACTTTTTTCAGCTGCCTTTAACTTTGCAAGATTTTCTTCAATTTTCTTTTTAGATTCAATTAATTCAACTATTTTATCCTTAAACTCTTGTGCTAATTTAGTTTTATCTTCTTTCTTAGTTTCTTCTAAGTTTTTAATTTTTTGATTGATAGATTCAATTCCTTCTTCAATAACTCCTAATTCATCTTGTAGAGTTTTTACTTGCTCTCGGATTTCTTTGCGTTCATTTCTTACTGAATCTTTCATTTGATTAATCAATGTGAAACCAAAAAGCCTATCTATGATGTTTCTCTTGTCTCCAGGAGACATCGTAAGGAACGATCTAAAATCGTTAATGGACAATACAATAATATTTTTAAAGACCTGATATGGTATGTCAAACATCTCGAATTCTAAATAATCTTGTACATTTGAATTACCTGCAGTTTCATACGGTAAGCCATCAATAAGTACTTCAAATAAACCTGGAGCAACTCCTCTACTTATTTCTACTTTTTTATTTTTACAACGAACCACAATCTTACACCAAAGGTTTTTGTTGATTCGATTAGGTAAATCTGATTTGTTTTTCTTTTCAATTCTGCCATAAAGAGCAAAAGTAATTACTTCGGCTATTGTCGATTTTCCATGGCCATTACCACCTAAAAGAAGATATAAATCTCCTCTAGTTTCTGCAAATTCAATATGCTGTAATTGGTTGCCATATGAATTGAAATTCTTAAATGAAATTGATTCGATTCTCATTAGTCTCGTGTTTCTTTTATTACATTTGTGTACAGAGAATTGATTTTTGTCAAAACTCGTTCTTTTGTGCTATCATCTAATGTAGATATATTTTTCACATATCGTTCGCATAAACCGTAAATGTTATATGATTGTTCAATGTCGTCTGATAAATCAACATCAGAAGACAAATCATCTTCAAACGGAATTACTTCAAGCTTTTTAGTTATTAAGCTTAAAATGTCAATAATAGGATTGATTTGATATTTGATTAAGAAACTTGAAGGTACATATAAATCTACTCGATTATTTCTGCATATATCTTCAAGTTCTTTAGTAGTTTTATCTAAGAATTTATTCAAATATACTCTTACGAATTTAGGTGAGTATTCGTTTTCGTAGAAAGTTTCTTCAGCCTTTTCAAAATCTAAGATATAAAATCCTTTTTTGTTTCCGGCATCAGAACGAGTCATTTGATATGGATTACCAACCATAGTGACGTTTCTTCTAGATTGGCCCCAATGAATATGTCCAGAATACACTCTCTTAAAATCGTTCAGTTCAGAAATATTTAAGCCTTCTTCTACATCTCGATTGTTATCAAACTTTAAATTTCTAATGTTTGTATGACAGAATAGATATTGCAATTCATGAACATTATGAGCTTTGATGCATTCTCGTTCTTCTTCGTCATTAGTTCTCCATGGCATAAAAAGTGCTTTAACTTCACCAATTTCTGCAATTACAGGTTCTTTGATAATATTGATTCTAGGAATATATTTTAAAGAATCTAATGAAGAGACATCATTCGTAGTTTTTCTCATTACGTCATGATTACCGGCAATAACATATACTCCATCAACAAAGATTCTTGAAAATTCTTCAAATAATCTAATGCCTTCATGAAGTACTAATAAGTTAACCGATTGTCGGTTGTCAAAAACATCACCACAATGAATAAGTATATCACCTGGTCGATATTCCCTTTCTACTCTTGGTAAAAAATCAGAATAGAACCAATCTCGCATTACTTCTAACCACTCAACAGAATTCGAACGAGCTCCTAAATGAGTATCGGATATAATAAATGCTCTTTTAGCTTTAATCTCCATATTCTAAAATAATGTGTTTCTATCCTTTAAATAACCTCTACCTCTTAGTTCAGTTATTAATTCAGTCTTAAATGAATTAGATAATGAATCATAAAATTTCTCTGAATTTATATCAAACATTGAAGATACAATTGAAAATATTTCTATTCGAGGTTCTTTTGGCAATTTAGTGGTAACATAAAGATAAATTTCATTTATGTCACTTTTGTGCATTTTTCTGTAATTTCCTGCTTCATCTGGCGTTTGAAACTTTGAAAACTTAGTTTCTTCTGATAAAACTTCTTCTACCTTTTCGAGAATCATTTTCTCATCGATAGTGTATTCGTAAGTTTTAGGTTGATATGCTGGATCTACTGCAAAATTGATTTCTGAAGTATCAATCTCTATTTCATCGTATGAATTATCAAATATCTTGTCTTTTTTGTGACCGTCATTTTCAAATTCATCCGGAACTACTTCTTCTGGATTTACCATATTAAATTGATGTGTTTATGATGTCGGTAGTTTCTAGAAGTCTCATATATGAGTAATCTATATTGTACCTGCATCGACTGTTTTTACCTGATCCATTTCTCACTTTCAATAGCTTCAACCAATACTCATTACTAATGTGCATTGATGAATCTTGAATGATACCATAAATGATATCGGCGGTGTGTGAAAGACCTGCTGATTCTGCAATATTTCCTAGAGAGATTTCAGTTGAATCGTAACCACCTCTATTAATTTGCGTTGCTGATATAACTATCCAATCATTTCTTACAGCCATTGCTCTTAAATCTTCAGCAATTTGTTTGATTTTCATGTAGGTATTTTCAGTATTTGGGTTTCTGTAATTTGCAAGAATATTGATATAGTCAATAATAATTGCTTTTAATTTTATTCCATTAACTGTTTCTAATTCCTTTAAGTAGGTTTCAATGTCTGGCACAGTTGCTTGTGAAGTTGGATATTCCTTAACAAAAAGATTTCCAGGTGGAATTACGCCATTAGTCAAATTTGATAATCTACCTTTAATGAAATTAGGTTGTTTTGATAGCTTTTCGTATTCGGAAACTTTAACACTAAGTAAATTCGATCCTATACGATGAATGAAATCAATGTCTGCCATTTCAGCAGTAATTACTGCAACATCATAACCGGCTTTAACATAATTTACGGCATCATTAGCTAACCAAATTGACTTACCAATGTTTTGTTCACCTGCATATATTACAAGAGATTTTGTACGATAACCACCGGTATATTGGTCAATCCAATTATGACAGGTAGTAATTTTCGAATTTGCTTCAGGTATGTGAGATGCAGCTTCAAAGAAATTCTTACCTAAGTCTTGATTAAATGTGATGTTGTTTCTTTCATTAATCAGAGTTTTAACCTTTTGAATTACTTCTTTAACGTTGTTTGGATTAACTTTAACGGTTTTTACATATTCTAAAGTATCAATAAGTGATTTATCTAAAGATTTCCACAAGATCCAAGATTGGCAGGTTTCTTCAACCCATTCTTGATCGTATGAACTTATAGGTTCATCAAATATTAAATTGATAATAGATTCAGTAACATTGTCTTTAAATTTTTCTTGTTTAGCTACAATTTGCAATTGTTCTTGTGAAGGAACTTGAGTAAATCTATCATAGAATTGTTTAGTGATCGTATGTAATGTACCTATTTGGTCATTTTCATAAAATGCTTCACTAATATTCTTTAGATATTTTGGATTTTGTAGTGTGTAAAGATAAAAGACCTTTTCGAATTCAGAGGATCCAATCATAGTTTTTCTTTAATATGCCTAAATAGGCATTTTTGTTTTTAGTATTTCGTAGTATGTAGTAAAACGAGTTTCTTTCAAAACTTGAATTATACCTTCGTTGATTAGAGTTTCGACTAGTTTCTTTGATACCTTTTCGTCTCCATTAAGTTTTTCTGTAAGAATCGAGCCAGTAAAAACTGGATTTGTAGTTTGAGTTTCATCGATTCGACGATATTCCATAAAATCCTTACCTCCTTCATTAAAATACCAATTCAATATTAAGTATTCAAAATCTTCAGATGAAGGGTATTGAGGGTCATCGCGAAATGACCCTATCAAATACTTTATTTTTATCGAATCTTTATTCATCATCGCTTCCTATAAGGAATTCTTCAAATTCTTCAATTTCGTTAGCATCAATACCATAACTGAATTTTCCTCTAATTTTCTTTTCGTTGATTTCGGTAAGAACTTCTTTAGTAAATACGGTTTCCGTAAATAACTCATAAGGTGTTACACCTTTACCTAAGTGCTTAACGATAAAATTACGAGCAGTATCTCTGGCTACAAAGTAATGAGTTACTCCTTCTATTTCGAAAGGTTTAGCCGATGGACGATCCTTTTCGGTAAGTTTATCATAATCTTTTTGAGCGATGATGTTACCTTTTTGAATTCCACAAGTTTCCCATGAGATATATTCTTCCATTCCAATGAAACGATTCATACCTTTATCCCAACGAATATGGAATTTAATAGGAATAGGTTTACCAAAACGATTTTTAAGGGTTTTAACTGATACAATGATTCCAGTTTGAACTGTACCTTCTTTGATTTGAGCTTTTGAAAGAGCCAAAATTACAGAAGCTGAATAAACTAATCCACCACCACCTGAAAGATTGATAGTAGGAAACATACCAGTAGATGCATATGTATGGTTTGTAAATAAGAAAGGTATTCCAAGACCAGTTAAATCCGATGTAATGATACGGAACAATGAACGAACCATTTTAGCACGAGTCATATCGGCTGCAGTGTTTCCTGATTGTGCATCATCAATTTCCTTTGTAGTTGCAAGCATACCTAATGAATCTAAACAGATTGCAATTTTAGGAGTTTTGTGGCCTTTCTCCTTAGCTTCCATCATTTTCTTACATAAAGTTGTAATTGATGTTCGGAATCTAGCTAAATCTGACATTGGTTGATGATCGAATTTTTCTGGGTCTACGCCAAAATTCTTAATATTATCGATATCTACGGCACCTTCAGTGTCGTAATAAATCACATAATAGCCTTTCATTTGCATTTCTCTTACTATATTAAGCATCAAGAATGTTTTACCTGTTCCTGATTCACCGGCTAAACAGATGGTACGATTGTTTGGAATTCCACCGAAAAGATCGCCTGAAAATACCGCATTTAAGTGATAGTTTCCTGTGTCGATCCATTCAGAAATTTTTGAGAAGTCATTTTTGCTGATGACATCTCCAAAAGGATTAATTTTCTTTAATTCCTTTTGTAGTTCTAAGATTGAATACTCTTTACTCATGTTTTACTTACTTTTTATTTAGTTTTCTAGAATAATCCACCAATCGTATATGCAAGGCTAGGATGTAATGGAGGCAATCCAGCAGGTACAATGATTCGATTAAGAGGATCTAGAATAGTTTTTTGGAATTGATGTTCGAGGTCCATCTTAGGTGCAAATTCAATAGGATAATTTCCAGAAGTATAGGCAAATACATCACAGAATTGATCTGATGAATGATACCATTTTACTTTATCACCGGCTTGTATCAGTTGATATTTACCTTTTAATTTAGCATCTTGATTAAGCAAATAGTTATGATAGCCACCTGCTCTGACGTGAATTGGACAACCGGATTTCATTTCAAAAGATGTTTGGTCATTGATAATGAATTTATTGTAATCAGATATTCCTCGAGACATTGATATTTTTTCAATGTTTGAAAGTTTAAACTCTTTCTTAATTTCTTTGATAATTTTAACTAATTCTGCATTGTCTTTAGGTGTGATTTTCTTTTTTGTGAAGATAAATCTTACTGCATCGGTTAGTTTTTGTCTACAAAATACCGGAGTTGATGATTGAATAATCTCTAGGCCAGTAGTTTTCACATAGGCTAAGTTATCATAATCTTTACCATCTTTCCAGATGATATTTTGGATGTATTTCTTTTTAGCTACCCATATTGCGTTTTCTGCAATTGTTTCTAGCTCAAAATCTAAGTAGTTTTCTGTGTTACGTTGTTTTGCATAATCATCTAATACTTTTTTGATATATGCAGCAAGTCTATTCGAATTGATATTTAAAACAAAATCCTTAACTGAACCTTGCCAATCAACTGAATCCATAACTTCTTCGAAAATAAGATAACCGGAATCAGTATCAGTGTATTTCCATACTTGACCTTTAATTGGTTTAACTTGAACGCCTTCAGGAACACCTAATTTCTCTAATAAAGCTCGGTCTTTATGGAAGAATTCCTTAAAGTATTTGTCAACCATTACTTCAGTGAAACGAATAGCATCTTGACCTTGTAACGTTACAGTTTCAGCAATTGCAATGTTATAAAAGTGAAAGTATTCGTTGGCGAATGCTCCGTAGATTGAGTTAATGATTAGCTTTATAGCTTGCTCAGAAGATGCACAACGTAAAGATTCGTTTTTAAATTCAATTAATTCTTCGGGTGTTAATGTTGAAAAATCTAAGTTTTGTATGTCTTCTAATGTAAGTTTTTCTACGTTCATATTTAAGTTATATGCAGTTTATTGTCTTTGGAATTTCCAAATAGACGTAACATGTCGATTGAAAGCTTTTCCTATTCGTTCTTCTCCATGGCCGAATAATTTACTGAATCTATCACCGATTCTCATATTCCATTCTTCTCCATACTCTTTGTCTCTATCTAAATGTAGTTCTACGTAGAATATTCTAACTCCATCAAAAACCGAATCATCTGCATTATTAAGAATATCAATTTCTGCACCTTCAATATCCATTTTGATAATTGTAGGCTTTATTCTTTTAACTTCTTCGGCAAAAGATATAGTTGGAACAGTAACTGAAACTAGATTTTTTACTCTTTTTTGATATACTGAAGCCGTAACAAATCCAAACTTTGCTGCATCATTAAAATACATAGTAAGGCTTCCATTATTAGTTGCTATAGCCGAATTTGAAATTTCACAATTAGTATATCCATTTACTTCGACATTCATTTTTAATATATCGAATGTTTCTGGTATTGGTTCATAGCTGTAAATTTTTCCTACTTTGTTTGCAAATCGTAAAGGAATATCACCCATGTTAGCACCAATATCCATAAGAATATCGTTCTCAGTTAAATCTGGTAATTTGTAGGAATTTTCTGTATAAGAAAATAAGTCAGATGAGTTTTCTCGATGATATATTCGAGTTCCATCTTTTTGTTCTTTAATTAATAAATTTCTTTCGTTAGTAATATTCATAATTTTAAATTTTAGTCTAATATTGCTAAATTCAATGCAATCTTTGAATTTGATTCTGTTGAAATTAAGAGGATTTTATTTTCACATACAATAGCATCATAAGTTTCTTTATCAACTCTAGCTAAGAAAGATTTGAAAATTGCAGATGGAGCATTTGTAGTTTTAACGTGGTCGTCGATAATGATATCGAAAGATTCTGATTTTACATGAACACCTTGTTCATCTGAGTAGATAGTAAACAATTCGCTTTTATCTAAAGTTTGTAATGATAAAAGTTTATTGAAGTCTTCGGATGCAAGTTTAAATTTGTATTTTTCAGAGGAAGTATCGAAAGCTCTTTTGATTTGATCGTCAGTCATTGCAGTAAATCCTAAAGAAATATCTTGACAATAAACTTCGATTTTTAATTGATTGTCTCGAAAGATAATTTTTTCGGCATATACAATACCATCATCTTCATCTTTAAATGCGCTGATTTCAGCAGTTAAATTATGTGGATCGAAATATCCGAGGCAATTTAATAATTTTTGACCTGAGTGAAAAGACAATTTAATTGTTTCGGTCAATGGCGTATCGAATGTAAATACATCTTTTGCCGGTAAGTGAATAGATTTTACAACATCTTTAGTTGGTGTAAATACGCTTGACCAAACATGGTCTGGGTCTACGTTTAAGTAAATCGACGTATCCATCAATAACATCTTTTTACATAAAGACATTAAATTAGGAACTGATACTTTAGTGATTTTTATTTTCATTCGTTAAATGTTAAGGTTATTTGTTATATGCCATTTTCGTCTACTTGGTTTTCTTCATATTCATCATACCAAGCAAAGTTATCTTCATCTTGGTCGTAATCATATTCAACACAAGGCCAAGGTCTACCTTTCTCGTCAAGTTTTACCCAAACTTTATCTTCAAGTGTAATAGGACCTAAATATGCATCACCTTCCTGTACAACCCATTTCCAATCTATACCTTCGACACCTTCAGGATTTTCACCATATTCGCCTTTTACATATTCCCAATTACATGAACAACCCATACTATCTGTAGAAGATATACAATCGTCACATGAAAATGGATTTGCACCACTTGAATATCCAGGTGCATAACACCATTTAGCCGGTTTACCGCAATCGCAATACTTTGCCATACTATTTTATTTTTTAATTATATGAAGACCACAAAAGCGAAAATCAATTAAATGACTTTCGCTTTGAATTTGTTAACAATTTTAAATTTATTAGCTATGACATGAAGCACAATCTAAAATATCTCTAGCAAAAGATTGAGCAGAACTTTGACTAAATTGATAGTATAAAGTTTTAACTCCTTCTTCATGTGCATAAAGATACAATGTATTAATATCTTTAGCTGAAACCGATGGATGTATCATCAAATTTAATGATTGTGATTGGTCAATGAATTTTTGTCTTTGAGCTGCTTGTAATACTATTTCCTTTGGACTGATTTCAACAAAAGATTTAAAAACCTCTTTAGTTGGAAAGTCTAAATGTTGTACACTTCCGTCTCTCTTTAAGATTCCTTCCCAAACATCCGGTGTATTTAAACTATATTTTTCTAGTTCTTGAATTAAAAAAGGATTTTTGTAAATTGTTTTCGACTTAGCTAAATCCTTAATAAAATAATTAGATTTGATTGGCTCAATTCCCATACTTACCTGTCCTAAAATAAATGAACTACTTTTAGTAGGAGCAATCGCAATTAAAGTAGTGTTAGCATATCCTGGTCTGATTGATTGATAACCTTTCTCATCATGTAACCATTTTGAAGCTGATTCACTTTTTTCTTTTAAAGTTGAAAAGATTTCATGATTTAATTGTTTTGCTTGAAGAGAATCAAAACTAATTAATTTAGCTTGAAATAATGAATGGTAACCTAATACTCCAAGACCTAGTGCTCTATGGTCATTTGCAAATCTCCATGCTCTTTTCATTCCAGGCATATTATAAGATTTGTTGACGAATTCGTCCATAACCGCGTTTAGGAATTGCGTATAAACTTCAATTGCATCGGTTTCTTTAATTTCATCCCAATGCAATAAATTGATAGAACCTAAACAACAAACAAATGAGTTAAAACTGTCAGTTGGTAATTGAATTTCACTACATAAGTTACTTGCAGTAATTTCTAACCCTAACTCTTTGTATGGCGAATTGTTGTTAGTATTATCTTTAAACATAATGTAAGGAAAACCAAACTCATTACGTCGTTGAATTATTTTAGCCCAAATTTTACGTTTGTCTCCGTCACCGGCCTTCATTTCAGCAATCCAATCATCAGTAACAGTAACTCCGTATTGTAGGTTTTGAATTGGATTTCCTTCGGTTCCAATATCTAAAAATTCTAAAATGTCGTTATGTTCAACCGGTAACCAAACTGCACAAGCACCTCTTCTGGCTTCTGATTGTTTACATACATCAACCGTCGTATCATATAATCTAGCATAATGTACTGGACCATCTGCAAATCCGCCAGTCGAAATTTTAGAACCTCTTGATCGGATGTTTCCTAAAAATGCAGAAGTTCCTCCTCCATATTTTGACATCATACCAACTTCTCTACTTCCATTTAATATACTATCTAAAGTATCATCTACGTTACTTCCATAACAACTAACTGGAAGTCCTTTGTCTTTTCCAAAATTAATCCAAACTGGAGTTGATAAACTATAAAATCCTCTACTCATATAGTCCTCAAACTTTTTTGCAAAACCTTCGATTTTTAAGTATTTTTCTGCGGTGTTTGCTACATCTTTAATTCTCTGTTCTGGAGATTCCGTAATATAACCTCTAGATAAAAATGTTCTACTGTCTTCGTTAAGCCAGTAATTCTTTTCATATTCCATTCTGTATTTGTTGTTTTTTAATTTTAAAATAAGTCGTCTTCAGTAATTGCCTTAGACTTTTTGTTGTAGTCAATTGATTTTTTGTAGAAGAAATCACCTTCTTTAGTTGAAAGAATCTCAACATCAAACCACAAAGTCTTTTCAATTTCAGTAAAATCAACTTCAAATACTGGTTTCATTCCTATTCGTTGTAGAGAATTATTGAAACGATTTTGAATGAATTGTTTGATAGTTTCTTTTGATAGGAAATCAAGTTCACCCTTTTCAAAAATCCAATCAAGAATTTTAACCTCTGCTAGATATGCTTTTTTACAGGCAGAATCTATAAGGTGTTCAAATTCTTCATCAAACCATTCTGGGTTTTCTGCCTTAATAATATTGATTAACTCAGATCCAAAGTTTCCATGGATTTCCTCTTCTTTACTAGTTGCCTCAACCACATTTGAAATACCTTTAAATAGATTTCTTTCTTTATTAAAAGACATCATAATAAAGAATTGACTAAATAAACTAACATGTTCGATAAACAATGAAAATAGAAGTACGGATTTTGTATACATCTTATTGTCTTTACTTCGTGTACCATCTAAATACTTGCTTAAATATGCAATTCTATCTTTAATTGCCGGAATCTCTATTACGTGTTGGAATTCATCTTCTAATCCTAAGATTCTTAATAATTGTGCGTAAGCATCTTTATGTCGCACTTCACTTTCAGCAAATGTCATACCAACATCTCCTATTTCGGTGATTGGCATTCTTTTATAAAGGTCTGCCCAAAAGGTTTTAACGTTAACCTCGATTTGTGCAATTGCAAGCATCGATCTTTTAATTACTTCACGCTCAGTATCTGTTACTTTAGTCATAAAGTCATCAATATCGGTAGTAAAATTAAATTCTGTGTGAATCCAATATGAATGTCGGATTGCGTCTTTATACGCTAATAATGAAGGGTATTCGTAGGGTAAAATATTTACTCTTTTTTCAAAGATGTTGCTCATTTTTTAATTTTTTAATTTTGACATTTTTCGTTCGATCTCTAAATGTATGTTCTTTTTTCGCTTTCTCTCTGAATATAACGTAGTAAGAATTTCTTTAAGTACAGAAACTTCTTTATTGTCATATATTGCTCCGGTTGTAGAAACTATAAAGTTCGAATCTGCTTTATGTTTTTCTAATTTGTCTACGTCTTGGGTTTTTGTTATAAATGATTCCGGAGAAACATTAAATTGTCTCATAATTGAAGGGTATAGAGAAGCGTAATCAAAACATGTTACTGCTCTAAACATACCTGCTTCAGGTTCTTTAACATAAGCACCTTCATACGAACCTTTTGGTGTATCTACTTTCTTATCGGCAATTACCATGTTTCTTGCATAATAACCTTTCCATAATAAAGCTTCTGTTAAATTTACTGCAGAAGAAGCTTTATAAATAGACAAATCGCATAAACAAGAGACAGACAATACTGAGTTAAGTGTTTTTAATTTTTTGTGAATTAAGCACACTAACGCAGCATCTATGGCATTGTAGAGAATATATTTATCATAGTCGTTTTCATACAGTTCTTGTAAAGTTCCGCTATAATGTAATTTAGTTACACCTAATACTGAATTAGCAACCCAATCAAGTTTATTGCTTTCTTTAATCGCTACAGTTCTGTCCCATCTACGATAGACATCTAGATAATCGATAATTCCGATATGTAAAGGTATTAGATCGTTTCCTTGTAGTTTTCCAGAAGGTGATGCTTTTGATACATCGATGTTTAATCTTTTGCAACGATTAGAAATGTATTTCCAGTCAAATCCCATAAAGTTCCAGCCAATGGCTAATGAGAAATTAGGTAAAAATTTATTGATGAATGTGTACATCATATTGTACTCATCTTCAAAGTACATATACTTGAAATTCCAATCACCGAATTCTTTAAGATATTCTCGATGCTTGTCGAAGATTTCTTTTTCCTGCTCTTTTGATATTTTTTTCCATCCAAGAACTAATGTAGAATTTGCTTCAGTTGCGATTGCAATAGTAGTAATTCTTTCTCTGGCTATTTCTGGTTTAGGGAATCCATCAATAACCTCGGTTTCAATATCTATTGATTGTACTTTAGGGAAGTTTAATGCAGAAAGTTCTTCTCTTTCTTCTGGTGGTAGAGTATTAATGAATTCGTAGACTGACCATTTATTAAGTCTTTTTTCGGCAATCTTTTTAACTGGTTTGCCATCCCAATTTTGAAAATCAGGATTTCTTCGAGGATCAGTAATCGAACAAACAGTCCAATTTAATATGTGAGGTATTTCGAATTTTTTTATTTTAACTCGACCTTCTTTGTCATAGTAGGAGATGACTAATTCGCTTTCGTTATTTTCTACGTCTAATATCATTAATTATATTTTAGGGATGAATTCTTTATTTATATGACCGCATTTCGAACATTGGAATGTTGGAATCGGAACAAATGAATCTTTTGGTGCTCCGGTAACTAATTTAGAAACTTTACGAATATAAACTACTTCAGTAAATGTTTCGCTACTACAATCTTCTAATTCACATACGACAGCCGAAGAATTTTTCTTGATGTCTATGCCTGGTGCTATTAAATTTTCCATAATTAATGAGTTCCTGTTGAACCGAAGCCTCCTTCACCTCTTTCAGTAGACTTACCGTCCCATAATATATTTTCGTCTTCTATAACTTCTACTGGTGCATATACAATAGGCATCAATAAACATTGAGCAATTTTCTCGCCTGGACTTAATGCAGTTGAATCATTACCAACATTCATTAAGTGGATATGAATTTCACCTTGGTAATCCTCGTCTATAACACAAGCACCTACGTCGAGATGCTTTTTAGTGGCTATACCAGATTTGTTCATCATAAGAAATACATGATTTTCTGGTACATTAATTTTTAATCCTGCTGGAATTAAGATGGAATCACCTGGACGCAAAAATTGCGGAGTGAAATCATTTGGTATAAATAGGTCGATACCGGCAGATTGAGGCGTACCTCTTGACGGATCTTTGACGTCTCTAACTTTTAAGAACTTCATAATGACATTGTTTTATCATTATATGTAACACGAATCGAGGAGATTCAGCCTTTATTAGAACGAGACGTAAAGTAATATGCTCCAAAGAATAACAGTGATAGGGCATAGAATATACTGTCCGTAAGCCAAAATGAGCCTGTCCACTTCATTATCAGAGCGAATAGGGCATCGAAACCAAGAGGGTTGAAGAAAGTTGCCAATATAAGAAATATTGTCGCAACATGTTTTCGAGTGAATTTTTTTGGTTGTTTGCTTGGGATAATCACTGTCCATTTTAGGGTTTTGTTATTTGAGCCGCAAACCTTAAAAGGCAGCTCTTACTGTTGTTTGTCCTTTAATAAAATCTTTGAAATTCTTAAAGGCTTTCTTCTTTTTACGAGAAGGATTTGGATTATCTCCACTTCCTATTTTATCTCCTTGAGGTAGTGCAATAGGACCCATTCCATTAACAGAACTCAAAGTTGCAACTGGCGAATTTTCGTCTAGTTCATTTGATTCTTTTGTAACAGGTAAATCACCGTGTTTAGTTTCAGCAAAGTCTTTTAGATCTTTAAGAGACATTCCATCTGCTAAGTCTTGTATTTGTTTTCGGTATTCGGCATCAATGTCCTTAGCTTTAATATCTCCTTTTTTAAGAGCATAAGCTTGACCCATTAATCTTTGTTGAGATTGTGATACTGCTGGCATAGTACTTAATTATGATTCTTGAGCAATGATTGCATCTATAACGTCACTAGAAATCCATCCTTTTGCTTTAACGAATTGCTTTGCGATAGCTAAAACTTTCTTTTCGCCTGCAGGAGTAACTTCGTTTTCTTTACCCATTTCGTTATTATCATTCCACTCTTCAACTGAAGCTTCTACCTCTTGTTGAATTTCTTTGTCGCTTAGATGTTGAAGTTTGGCTGAATCTTCGTGGTAACCTTCCCAATAACTCGCATTGAAACTTTCGTTAACCGGTTTGTTGATTGTAGTTTTCAACGTATCTAGCTCTACTTTTAATTTTTTATCTAATTGTCTTTCAATACCCCAATTAAAAGAAGCTTTGATTAACATATATAATGGTAGATCAGTATTTTTCTTACCATAAGGAGAAGTTCTTAACCAATATAGATAATGTTCGGCTAAGTCTTTAGACATTTTAATTCCTTCTGCTCTAGAAGTATTACCGTCCATTATTTCTTGAAGTAGTGTAGCTGCTTTAACTCTTCCTTCATTTAGTACTGATTCGTTTACGAATTCTTCGTATGTAGGTATGTGTTTCATATTATTTGCTGTATATTGTTTTTTTGTATTGTCTAGCCATTTGATTGAAATGAGATTCTCTACCGCTATAAAAGGTAAGAGAATAACTTCCTGGTTTTAATTTTTTCTTCAATGTGTCGTAACCTAAAGTAGCATAACAAACTACAATATTAGCTTGAGTTGTTATACATGCAAAAATACCAAATGTGGTTGCAGAGATACTAGCAATTTTAAGGTTTTTGTCGTCTGGATTTAATCCAAATGCTCCTGAAGATTTAGAGAATCCATCTACTGAAACTTCACCAGAAACAAATCCTTTTTCTTTGTGTAATTTAGTAAGACGCTTAATTTCTTCGAAAATTTCTTCGGCTTCTGAATCACTTATCGTAATGTCTTTAAGAGCTTCATTTAAAAAATTTTCACTTTCTAATAGACCTTCTACTACTTGTGGCATACCATTATAATATGCTGCGTAAGTATTTCCCTTTTCGAAATATTTTGATAATTTATATGATCCGTTTTTACCTCCTATAACATAAACAGTTTCACCTCTTTCACTTTTCTTTGAAGCTTCTCGTTGTATATTATCTAAGTCATTTGCTCGAACATTGCCTGAACCGGCTAAAGGCCCAAATTCATTTATGTTCTCATTAAGATATTCGTCGAATGTCGTTAATTTCATTGTTATGTTTTATTTTGCGTAAGCTTTTTGAATTTTTCTCAAATTAGTTTGTGCATTAAATACATTGATTTTTGCATTTATTACTGCGATTTGAGCTTTAAACAAAGGAATCTTTTCTGGATGTTCTTTATATGAATCCAATATTTTTTTTATTGAATCTCGTAAAGCCTCAATTCCATCTCTAGTTTTTTCTTCTGGAGTTCGTCTATCTTCCGTAGCTTCGTTAATATATTCATCAAATGATGGTATGTAATTAAGCATCTGTTTTAATTGTTTTTCCTATTATTATTTTGCAGTCTTGGTCAAAATTTCTTTTTTCTTCGTCTGGATATGAATTTGAAATGATAATCTTTCCATTTTCTCTTACTATGATGTTATGGCAAATTCCTTCTTCATAAGATATAAAACGATAGGTTTCTTCTCGTTCTTTGTCTTTAGTCATGAATGCATTGATGTTTTTAGCATCTTCATTTTTCTTAGCAAATTCAGCTTTTGCCTCATCATCGGTACTCCAAGTCTTTTTAGCTAATTGAAGTCTTTCGATAGAATATCTAACTTCAGCTTCATTAACAAAATCACTGAATTTTTTTAGTTTCATTATTACGAAACTTCCGAATCATCGGATTTATTTTGAAATGCAATAAGGTCGTTTATTTGTTTTACTTTGCCTTTAGTCAATTCAATTACTTTATAAGACATTCCATAGTAAGATTTTTCACCAGGACTTAAAGTTTTATTTCTTTGATTTTTAACAGAAACTAATGCATCTTTATCATCTCCAGTTTCTATTATGCTACCCATAGATCCGCTAACAAAAATAGGAAATGTTTTTCTAGCTCCAATAGATCCACCAACAAGTACTAATGCAAATTGATTACTCAAATCTACTGATCCTTCATTGATAGGCTTCGGCTTTGATGTTGATTCGTCCATTCTATTATTAGTCATGTCATCAGCTGACATTTGATCGATTAATCTTTTAAATAAAGATACTGTAGCTGGACCGTAAAATCCATCTTCTCCAGGACCATTAACTTTTCTACCTTGACGATATGTGTCAATATGACCTGCTAATTCTATAGCTGAATCAAGTAGATTCTGTCCATTACCTCCGCCTTTAAAGGTTTTCTTAGAAACAAGTTCAACATATTTTTCTAATTCGTCGGCAGCAACTGCTTCGTTGATACGAATATGTTTTGATTCATTAATTGTATTGAACTTGAAAAGTCCAATTTTTGATTCATTTACCATTGGTTT
>Ga0114959_10000808_pt1 | contig 29255 bp, 28 predicted proteins | sample C_130625_EF_Meta_FD_87317 | JGI IMG/M metagenome (GOLD analysis project Ga0114959, IMG submission 87317) | Freshwater microbial communities from Lake Croche, Canada to study carbon cycling - C_130625_EF_MetaG | ecosystem: Environmental > Aquatic > Freshwater > Lake | place: Lake Croche, Canada... | reverse complement strand
TATCCTGTTTCAAATTCATTCAAATAAACCACTTCCTGTTTGCATCGCTGTCCCCCAAACCGCATCTCTGAACGATTTGTATCAAAAGGTTGAAGAAACGTTGTTTCCCAATACTTATTCCAGTTTTGAAGATAGAAAATCCAGAAGCACAATTTATAGTATTATGTCAAAAAAGAACGGAAATATACACAGAATCTTTGCGTCCACAATAAATCGCGAAAAATTTCTAACTATTCCGAATTCATCCAGACAAAACGTTGCAGAATATATTGACGTAATGCAGGATTATTTCCCAGATCATTCTCAGGTTCCTCAGTTGCACAGCCTGTATAAAATTTACGCAATGGATAACAATGATTACGACAAATACAAAGACCCAGATTCTATCGCAGACACGTTTGTCAATAATGTCAAGAGGTTAACAAAATGTTTTGGATAATTATATTAAACGTAAAGAGACTGGTTTGTAGCAACAAATTTTAAAGTTAACCTAGGAATATCCCTCAACTTACTTAAAAGAGAAATGTTCCCAATGCTTTCTGCTATTTTTTCCATTTCACACGAGATATTATTAATTTTTGTAATAGCCTTTACAAATTCACCCAAAAAGATGCCCTTGTTAGACTCCAACTTCTGCAAAACCTCTTTACACTCCACGGCTGACTCACAGTCACACCATTCAAGTGTTGCATCAATCAAATCAAAATGTGTAGTATAATCAACACCAGTAAAGGTTCGGTTTTCGTTTTCAAAATCTTCGTAATGATTGTATGCAATGGCAACTTCTTCAATGAAATTTTTTACCGCCGAGTCTCTTGTGTTGGGTTTGAAAGATTTTTGTTCATCGCTTACATTAACGTTTGTGAAGCAACTTAATATGGCAATTATTTGCTTGGTATCCAAATCATCAAACAGATTCCTTTCAATAAATTTTGCAAAGACCAAGCAATGAACCTCCCTGAGTTGCGACGCTATAAACCCTGCCTGAGTTAGGGAATGCTTGCCGTCGTCGTTCTTTACGAATCCATCGGCCTCCATTTTTTTAAGAATGACTTGAACGTTTTCATTGAGATATGTCTCCGTAATCTTGAATTGCTTTCTGGCATTTGTTAGTTCAACCATTTTTTCCCTATATTTAATAACGCTTTGCTTATCCGAGTCTATAAATTTGTAAGCGTCAATGCTATTCTGTATTTCTTTATCCATATCCTTTCTCTTCTTATTAACAAGAGTTGTTCTGGCTTCCAACATGTTTAAATATTTTTCAACCTCAATTAACGGGGTTCTCAGATATTCCAAACTCTGTGCCATGGTGTCTATTTCAGCCTCAAGCGCGCTCATTTTATTATAAATTGCGCCAAGACTAGCATCAATATCATCTTGGATCATTGAACGTTTGCAAAATTTCAGATAATCGTCTGTTCCAATGCTAATCAAATTCAATAACAAATTATAAGAGATTTTGAATTTGCTTACAAGAGTTTGCGGTTTTCCTCGCATCATTGTTCTATATTCCGTAAGGTCCACATTTTTGAAAAGGTTGGACAAATGAATAACGTGACCAACGGTGTCAATGCCTCGCCGACCCGCCCTTCCGGAAGCTTGAACGAACTCATGAGAATGCAACATGCGCATTCCAGATCCATCAAACTTTTTCACATCGGTAAAAATAGCTGTCTTAATTGGCATGTTTAGACCAACGCTAAACGTCTCGGTTGCAAAGAGGAATTTGATATAACCCTTTTCAAACAAAATCTCAACAATCTCGCGCAAAATAGGCATAACTCCACTGTGATGGACTGCGATTCCCTTTTCCAAAAGGGCCACCACTGCCAAATACTCGGGCAGTTCCAGATACTCCTGATAATTCGGCAATTTTGATCGCAGAATTTGCTCGCATTCTCGGCGAACAATGTATCCGACCTTTGAATCGTCTTCCAAAAGAGGAACAGTTATTTCATGTGCAGCAATCTCAATCTGCTTTCTAGATAAAATGAAACAAACGGCTGGGAGCATATTATTTTCAACCATATGCTTGCAAACCTGATTCAGAACGTGAGAACGCTTCACGTAAATCTGCTTGTCTTCAAATAGTGTGAGCATCTTTTTGATCTTATAGTAATTTGGTTCATTGAATTCGCCCGTAGGGCTTTGAATAACGTGCAACTTATCAACCGTGTCTCGGATTTCCTTCTCCAACGCTTTATCCTTCTTAATCGCCTTAAAAATACCACTATTACAAGTGATAAAACTATAATGTGTCAACGGAACATGTCGGAAGTTAGACGTCGCCAAGTACACTTGTTTTTTAGTATCACACTCAGAGACTGAAGAATTTCCTCTATTCTCAATCCAAAGGGCGAACTTTTCAGGTCGGTCAAGTGTCGCTGAAAGCATAACCATTTGAATATGAGGAGGAAGTAGCAAAATAATACTCTCCCATACGTGCCCGCGATCCGCGTCATTAATCATATGAATCTCATCTTGAATCACGCAACCAAGTTCGTTGTCAAAATCCATGTCAAACATTAACAAAGATGCTGCGTTTGGATCATCCTTCTGCTTCTTTCTATACAACGTATTCTGCAAAATTTCCGCAGTCATAATAAGAACGTCGGCCTCTGGATTAATTTTAATATCTCCAGTGAGCAACCCGACGCTGATACCAGGAAATTTTTGAGTAAATTCATAATATTTTTGGTTTGAAAGTGCTTTAATCGGACTTGTATAAATGACCTTCTTATTGTTTCCTGTAAAAAATTCAATCGCGAATAGAGCAGGCATAGTTTTGCCGGAACCAGTTGGCACACAACTTAGCGAGTGATGACCTTCAACAATAGCCTCAATTGCAAATTTTTGAAAAGTACTAAGAGGGAATGAGTATTTTTCAAAATGTTCGGAATACTGCCGTTCCTTATCTTTTGGGTATGTCTCGGTGCAAAATTTAACCATTTTATTTACTGTATATTATCTAGGGCAATGTTTATATTGTTTGCAATACATTTAAAGGAAAGTTTTAGATTATATTATCAGAATGATAATTGCGAACAAGTATAAAATAATAGAAAACATTAATAATGGAAATTTTGGATCCATTTTCAAAGGGGAAAACATAAGAACAAACGAACTAGTCGCCATTAAGTTAGAGGAAATTTCCTCTGAAACAAAAATGCTGAAGAGAGAAGCGCAGATATATCATTATCTAAGTAAAACCCCTGGGATTCCAGAGGTTAAATGGTACGGTGCGACGGATGAATATAATTATATGGTTATGCCACTTTACGGGGCATCTCTTTCTTCAAGATCTTTTTCTCTCAGGAGTGCTTATTCTATTGGCAAAAAATTGGTGACACTTATAAAAAGAATCCATGAGAAGGGGCTTATCCATAGAGACATAAAGCCTGACAATTTTGTTTTCACTAAGGACTGGAGCGATATTTATATAATAGATTTTGGGCTTTGCAAGAAATATATTGATGATAATAACAAACACATAGAAATGAAAACCGGAAAGACAATAATTGGAACGCCTAATTTTGTAAGCATTAATGTTCATAATGGATGCGAGCCTAGTAGGCGCGACGATTTGATTTCAGTTGCTTACATTATTTTGTATCTTATAAACGGGGGTCTTCCGTGGCAGACTCCGAGAGAAATGAAGGTTATTAAAATGCAAAAGATGTGTATTTGCGAATGGTCAAAAACTCCGATTGAGTTGATTGAATATTTAAAGTATTGCGAGTCTCTGAAATTTGACGAGAATCCTGATTATGACTATTTAATCAACTCTCTCAACTAAATATAAAAACTATTTTTGTATTACATATAAGAACCATAACAATTATGGATATTGAAAACCCAATGCAAAATGATAATATTCCTATAGCAAAATTGGTTTGCATAGAAGTAATGGGAGAACCAGAGCCACGTGAAATGCAAGAACCTGTTTACAAATCTTGTCTCTTTTGTTTTTCCAGAGGGTTATCGTATTTATTGTTTTGTGTGTTAGCGTGCACGTGTTTCTTTGGAATTCTTTTTTACGTCTTTGTATTTCCATTATAAAAATTGAAAATTAAATTAATAGATTTATTATCTTAAATGAAAACACAAAACACAAAACACAATACACAAAAATAAAATACAATATTAAAAATGATTTATGAGGATAATCCAATGCACATAGAAATTGTTCCAACATTAGTTCCGGTGGCGAATGAAGTTGAAGATGAAATTGAAAATTATAATGATAATTCTGAAGAAGAAGTAAGAATAGACGTTGAAGGCGAACCCGTTATAGACCCAAAGAGAGAAAGCGTTGACGATGTAAAAAAAACTTATTGCGAAATATTTGGAGATGTAATGATTCTAGGGTCTTGTGTATTGTTTTTGTTATCATTTCTTGGTGGATTTATTTTGTTTATAGTTTGGTTGAATTCACCCAATTTATTTGGAACAGAACACAATTAGTGTTAATAGGGAAGATCAGCTATTGGTAGAACATTATTTCGCTTAATACGAACTGGATGAGTTTCGTTGAGAATTTTATCAATGTTTGTCTCCATTTTTGGTTCAAATTCAAACCCATAAAAGTGCTTGAAAAACCCTTGCAATCCTTCAATAACACTTCCTTCAGTAAATCCAAAATATAAATATCTATACATGTCATAGGCAACCTCTTTATCAAGCTTCATTTTTTCCACAAGTTTTGATGTCAACCCAAAATCAACGTCGTCTATTTTATTTGATAGAGTGGATTGACTTTCTTCCAATTCCTCCATTTGACCCGAAATAGTTTCTCGCAATTCATCAAGATGTTCTCTTACATCAGTTCTAACATCACATATAGTCCGCGAAAGTCTGGACTTATTTTCCTCTGTTTCATACATCAGTTTTGAATGAACATCTTCTATTGACGCGGTTTGAATTAGTAGTTGTCTGTTTACATAGTCCAAATGTTGTTCCAAAGCAGAATTTGTATTTTTATTAATATTTCTAGTTTTTTCTTCTACACTTGCAACGTCTGATTCTATATCCAAAATGTGCGATTCTAATTCACGCATTTTTTGTTTAAACAGTTCAAATTCACTCACAATTTTATGATTTTTTTGAGTTTCATTGTAGATGTCGTTCTTCAATTTTAAATAATCAAATGCGCCGATTGCGAAAATGCAAATTGCGAATAATGAAGAATATACAATAATGTCATAACTATAAGTATAAGTATAATTGGCATAACCAAAATCGTGAGATACTTGCAAGTCCATCTGGAGAACAATTTTAAAATAAATTATTTATATTATACTTTTTTCAATTTTTATTTTAATTTTTTGTCGTTTCAAAAAAAATTGAAAAACAATTATTTGAAAAATACTTAAAGAACAAAAACCATAATGGACGGCATTGAAATCCCGGAAAGCGTTAAGCGTACCATGCAGACCTTCATTCTTCACGCGACGGTTGTTGCCAACTATTTGTGGCATATTCTTTGCGATTTTGCTCAGTATGCAAAGTTTCGCAGTGTAAAGTTTTATGAGGCTCATTTGAAGAAGTGTGACTTTGTTTATCGCGGCGTTAAGATTACGACCGATAGACCTAGTGTTCGGCCATCGTTTGAGACTATTTGCAATGCACCCAAGTTTTTGAAGTGGTTGGATCGGTTTCCGCTTGATGAGTTTGATCTCAAGTCTATTTTGCTTACAGATGTTGATTTCGTTGGAAGGTTTCCTACTCCAAGTAGTCTTGGGCTATTGAAGTTTCATTGCGATGTTTACACCAAGTTGGGAGATCCAGTTGACGGAAGCGTTGTTTTGCGTGGAGATAGTGGAGCAGTTCTTATTGTTGTTAAGGATGAGGATGACGTTGAATACGTTGTTCTTTCGCGGCAACCAAGGGTTCCCACTGGGGGATATAAGGAGGAACTTATTACCGGAACATATGATGCAGTTAATGGAAACATTGTTCTCAGTGATGCAATGAAGAAGCAACTACTTGACGAATTAAATCTTAAGGTGGATAATGGAATTGAGAAAAAGCGTCTTCTTGGTGGGCATACTCTTTCTGGTGGGTTTTGCGACGAAACGGTTCATCTTGCAGTGTGGACGGTAAAAGTTGATTCGGATTATACGAACAACATGCTTTACACCCAGGGCACCGACAAGAAGAGTCAACTGAAGATTTATCCCATTTCTGACTTTGATAAGGAACTATCTCGCATCGCGGACGCAAAGACGTCTCTTGCTTGGCTTCTCCATAAGAATTCGCAATAAATGATAAAAAGTGAAAAAAAAGACACTAAAAACCCCAGTAATAATAAAAACAATAAAAACAATAAAAAAGAAATTATAACAACGAAAATATAATGTTTGTTGTTATAATTTTTTTACTAATAATTGCTGCTTACAAATGCCTTTGTCTTGGACGTCACAAATATTTGGTTGACAACAGCATTAAGATCTTCCATGTTCGCTGGATTGCTGCAATGCCCCTTTGTAACATTGCTTCCATCTAAGAAATGGTGATACAAGACAAATTTGTCATTGCATCGCGTTTCAAAATCAAGCAGGTTTTGATATGCAGCGGGATTCATTTTTGCAAAATTCCCTCCTTGACAATACAAAATTGCGGTTGTAGTATCATAAATGCAATCCGCGTCATTTTTTTCCTTTACAAGCCAAACCGGATTTCTGGAAACAAACCCGCCAGTAATATCTCCTTCCTTATAAGAGATCAAATCGTATTTCTTTCTAATGTTGGAATTTGCAGTTTCAATGGCAGAATATTCTCCAGATACAATCGGAGGTTTCTCTTTGAAATTAAATACTGCTTTTGATTCCGTTTCTTTAATGGCATAATCGCGATGATCGTCTTCTTCACTATTTTCTTCCGAATCATCATCGTAATCGCATCCTCCTTGATTTGGACATTGTTGTGGTTTAACATTTTTCCAAGACCAACTTGAAGATTCGGTTAAATTTGGATAAATTATTCCGTTTCCACTGCCACATTCTAGCCTAATTCCTATACTTCTTTTCTTTTCGTAATCATCTTCAACAACCCCATTCATTTCTGCGAGCAAAATATGAAAATCCTTTCCGCCAAACATGCCGTAGCCTTCGTATTCTTGTTCCTCCCAACCATGCCCATTATTATCCCACATATAAACCGTTCTACAATAATATTTTTTTGTTCCACAACCTTTGATAATGATAGACCTTTTTGTGTCATTGGTAATCCAACTGAAGTGTCCCATTTCTATTGATTTGACATAATAATATAAGTTTGTGTCAAATCAATTTTTTTTATCTGTAAAATCAGCAAACATTTATTCTAACTAATTGTGTTCCAAAATTATCTATGATCGTCTAGTGTTCTTTGGATTCTTTTGCACAATTCGCTTTAACGTTTTCTTGTTATTGTTATTGTTTTTCTTGGAGTTTCTTCGCGACATTTGACTTCTAACAGCGCGCTTATTTCTTTTGCTTGATGATCCTCCTGAAAAGGGATATTTTTTCTTTAGAACGGTTAGACGTCTCTTTTCGGCTTCTTCTAATGGAGTTGCCGTTGTCGGATTAAGAGTTTTTGCCATCAATCTTCTCTTTTCTGCAATCTCTTTATCCGTTTTTCTTATCTCTTTGCCAGTTACGTCTTCACCTTTCATGCTTTGTAGTTCCCTGCTGCGAGTTTCTCTCTCAGTCGCCTTTTCTGAGTTGATTTTTTCTCTTTCCGCGTCTCTTTCTGCTTGCCTTCTAGCCTTTTCTTCGGCTTTTGCTGCTTCAACGGGGTCAACAATAATTTTTTTCTTTAATTCGGATAAAACTCTTGGGGTTTCATAATCGTCCCACTCATTGTAGTTGGCGGTTTTATATGGGTCGTCCATGGATAAAATATCCAATGGAGCTTTTATTAGTTTATATTCGGCGTCAACGGAAGTCCCTTGTATTGCGGGTTCACCAATTTCGGGTACTAGTTCATCCTTCGTCATTTTGTCAATAAGATTTTTTCTCTCTACAACCTTTTTATATTGAAGTGATTTCAAGTATCTGACTCTGTCTTCTTGAACAATTGGAAGTTCGCGAGTGGTGTAAATTACCTTCCCCCGAAGTTTATCTTTTCTAATATTATTGTTCGTTTCATCCGATGAACCTCTTGCGACTAAAATACTTCTTGATGGTTTTTGATTTGCCGCTGCGAATACATAACCTGTAATGGCTTGTTGATTAATCCCAGAATCTCCGTTTAAAAGAATGTAAATAGAGCGAAACCCGGATGGTCTGTCGCCTTGGATTCCGAATCTAAGAGCATTTCCATGTTGATCGTACGGTATTATTTTATCCGGTTCGCTTACACTTCTATAAATTGGTGAAACGCCATTATCATTAATAAATGATTTAATGTGGTCGGGGAACTGTTCTGCCGAGTTAACGTATCCACCCCATTGCATGCAAGCGAGACATTCTTGCAAAAAGTCGCCAAATGTTTTAATTGCAGTTGATCCCAATAATTTATTGAAATTGTCTTTATTCTTGTATATTTGCACGTTAGACCACATTCTGTCTATTTTATCTCTCAAGAATGCATTTCTAGCTTCTTGGTTGGTCAAGTCAACTCCCGCGCTTTTAGCTGTATCCTCTTCAGTTGAAACACCATATGAGTTTGAATATATATCTTTAATTTTATCAACAATGCACTTGTAAACAACACTGGCTTTCAAGTCGTGGGATTCGGCGACTTGCATCCCCATTGTTGAAATGTTTGCTACGTCATTAACACCATTTTTAGAATCAACACACGCCAAATCAAAATCAATCTTAGCATTTAATTGTTCAACGCCTCCGACTGTTTCATTGTAGTTTAATACAACGCCTCCAAATGATATTATTCGCGATGGTTTTTGAGTTTCTGCGTCAAGATCTTCGCTTTCATATTTTAATTCAAAATGAGTTGTTCCGACTTCTTTTGTTTCTGTGGCGCCGTATTTTATGGAGCAGTTAAACATGGCATCCATCATTGAAACTGTTGGGCAAAATGTTCCTCTTACCAAATTGCGATATAAACCAAACAAAGGTTGGCATTGATCAAACCACCATTTATAACTTTTGCTCCATTCCGCTAACCAATCGTCACCCTTTTTAAGAGTTTCATTATTGTATTTAACAGTTTTTTCAATGAGATATTTTTTATTTTCGCAGGGAATCAATCTGGTGTTTCTAATGGTTTTTAAGTCAAACTGAATTTGCAATAATTCATTATATTCACTTATTTTAATTCTATTTTGCCTTTTAAGATTCTTCAGATTGGCTTCTCTCATCTCTAATGGAGACAATTCTGAGAGAATTGAATCGTACTCTTCAGTTATTTGTTCTAGAGCCGCTGGAAAATCGGTTATGCTTTTAACTTCTTCAACAATGCTTTGTATTTCATCCTTGTCTTTTTTAGTGTATAAGAATTTGGCTCCATTAATATTTGCTGCTATATTCGCCGCATTGTTGATAACAAATTTAAACGCTGGAGCTGGAATGTTATATTGCGAGCCGGTTTTATGCATTAATGTTTGATTGTATGAAAGCAATTCGTATAGAGTGTAAATAACTACATAATCCGCCCCAAAAGGAATTGTTATGGGTGGGATTCTAGTGCTCTGCAAATTTTGAATAGTATATACGTTATTTTGGAACATTTTCTTTAAATTTTTAAAGACAACTGGCATGGCGGGGGCGCGTCCTGGGTCTATAATTTCAGAATCAGGGAACTGGGTTTTTGGTTCTTGTTCAACGGGTTCTAACTTCTCTTGTTCAACAGGTTCTTCTTCTTTTTCTTCTAATGGTTCCAATAGTTCTTCTTTGGGTTTTTTTGGGAATTCAACCATTTCAATTTCACCGTTGCCACCAATCATTTCCTCTTCCGTTTCTTCTTCTTCTTCTGGGTATTCAACTTGTTCATCGTCTGATACGTGATCTTCTAATCCAGAAAATAAACTAGCTGTGTCAGAACCAATTGAGGCTTCTGGATTTGGGTTATTTAAAACGTCTTCATTGAATTTTGGAGGAGGTTTTTCGGTTTTTTGATTCTTGTTAATGAAATAGTTATTGTAGAACACGTCTAAATAATTTTTCAATTGATCGTCTATTTTTGCACCGAAAGTGAGTGTTTTCGCTGGAGACATTTCTAATAATAAGTTTTTCAAGATAAGAATTTGCATAATTAACAATTCGTTATTAAAGTTCCCTCTCTTCCAAGGGTTTGTTGGATAAAGTTCCATTAATTTGTCGTAACTAATCATATCCATCTCCTTCGCGCCAAATTTATACAAGCTTCCGTCGGTTTTTGAATATCCTTCAACTCCTGTAAAAAATTTATCCCATAAACCCAATTTCACAAACATGCCACGCGCAATGGTTGTAAGTAAGTTGTTGTGCGTTATGAATATTGATTCCGTTCCAACGTAATTTTTTTTCTCTGGTCTGGCATAATAAGCTCCGACTCCTTCTTCTCCTGGATAGCCTCTAATTTCAACGGGACCAGTTTTATCAAGAACGACGTAAGGTGGTTGAGCCGGTTCATCTTCCATTTCACCTTCTTCATCGCCTCCTTCCCCTCCAGATTGTTTTTGCAAAACTGAATTAAATTCCTCGTCATTTTCACAATTTAAGAATAACATATAGTAGATTATAAACTGCTGTAAAACTCTATCAGAGTTCAAAAGACTCAATGGGTCAACTTTTAGATCGCCATTCATCCTATTGAACACTGAAACAAATGCCAATCTCAAAATGGAAAATATGTCGCTGAAAACAGCTATTTCGGTTGAAACGTCGCTCCTTTTTAAACTATCCGTTTTAAAATCGGCTGCCACACAATCAATGGAGCACAAAATAGAATTATACATTGTTAGATTGCGCATTTCTTCGCCGTTAACGTCAAATTTTGGTTTGTAAAGCCCTGTAAATTCGGGAGATTCTTTACCAAGGTTGCTTCCCAAATAGGTAACAATAAATGTGTTCAATCCAGAATGAAAGCCCAAAAAATCAGCGTTCTTAGAAAACCCGTTTATTAAAGCATTATAAGTGTCTTTTGTTGTAAAGGTTTCCGTTAATGGATAGGTTAAAAATTCGGAATCAACGTGAACGCCGCTTGCTGCAACTTCTCTCTCCTCATTCAATTCAATCTCTGACTTTAATTTAAATTTTGATGATTCATCTACAAAATCAAGTGCGGAATCTTGTTTGTCGCGACTGTCAATTAAAGGATTCATTTGAATGGCTTCTCGGTCGCCACCAGTCTGCATTTGAATTTCCAATTTGTTATCATGGAAATATTCTAAATATGAAAAGGGCTTTGAACCGGGTTCCGCCGGGTCGTCTTCAAATTTTGAGTCGTCGTATAAATCGGGGTCTCCGTAGCTTCCACTTTCGTATGAAAATATTTTAAATGCTGGATTCCTAATTCCAATATTAAGGCTTTGCAATAATCCATAAGAATCCCCTTTGACAACTCTTTTATGCATGCTGCTTAAATTATAATCGTGAACAAAATCGTGCAAGAAATTGCTTAAACACAACAATATCATGTCTTCTTCACGTTTAAATGGAACAACAACCTTCTTCACACCCTCCCCCCCAAAGTTCTGTTCAGCTTTCAAATCAATCTTCAATATACTTTGGGAATGTGGGGAGCTTTCTTTTGCTAAATTAGGGTTGGATGTCATGTTCTTATATTATTCTTATATTATTCTCGCAAAATTATAATGAAACAATGCGCGCGCTCTTTTTGCCACTCTTCACTAGATATAAATTTACAAAAACAATATAAAGACACACCGCATATTAGAGTATAATGTCAAGCGAAGATTCTGTTGGAACATCCCCACTCGTTACACCCTCCGATCGTCTAGTAGGACGCGTCAAGTGGTTTAACAACAAGGCCGGTTATGGTTTTATTACGGTGTCAGATGGCGAGCGCGCTGGTTCGGACGTGTTCGTTCATCACAGTTGCGTTCTTGTGAGCAGCGAGCAATACAGGTATTTGGTTCAGGGCGAGTACGTGACCTTCAAGTTGTCACACACTCCCGGCGGCGCTCACGAGTATCAGGCTGGAGATGTGAGTGGTATTAATGGCGGAAAGCTCATGTGTGAGACTCGTCGCGAGTTTAGGCAGACGCGAGTTAACTACAGCAAGCCGTCTGATAAGCCCCAAGAGGCCATTCAGACGGAGGAGGTCAAGGCGCCCAGGTCTACCCGCCCTCCTCAGACTGCCCCCCGCGCTCGTGGTTCGGGCCCTCGCGAGGGCGGTGAGTGGACCATGGTTGCCGAGGGAAAGAACAAGAAGCCCACTACCGCTGCTACGGCTGGTGGTCGCGGCCGTGGTCGCCCCCCTCGCGCTGCTGCTGCCAAGAAGGAGGAGTAAATGCTTGTAAATTTAAAACAATAAAATAGAAAAAAACAAAAATATAAAATAAACAGTATAAAATAAACAGTAAAAAACAAAATAAATACAAAAAGAAAAAACAACGTATTTTATTTATTATAATTCCTAATAAATAAAATTAAAATACTTATATAATTCATAATGGACAGTAGCAGCTCACCTAGTTTTGACAGCGCGAGTTATTCAGCAGAATATGGAACTGGAGTTTCAACCGTTGACGCCACGAGAATTGGTGGAAAAAGAAGACTTCGCAGATCAAGACGCGCCGGGCAACGCATAAGTTCTCGTTCTGGAGGAAAAAAAAACTCAAGAAAGTCTAAAAAATCAGGAAAATCAAGAAAAATGAGAAAGACTCATAGACGACGTTAGCCTACCAAAAAGAAAAATGATGCAAGACTACTTACATTTGTTAGAATAAAAATAGTTAAATATAAAATAATAAGTATTGCATATATTATAATAAAAAATGAATATATTAATTTCATTTGGTGTGATTGTTGGTACTTTTTCAATTTCAACAATAACTTCTTTTGTTATTTGCTATTTAAATAATTACCCATTCATAAATCCCACTTTTAGTAATGAAGAAAGAATAACTAGAATCAATGAATATATAAGGAATGTTCCTTTATTGATATTTCAATCAACTGGGCTTATGTATATTGTTTCTGATAATATAATTCCATACGGAAAACATAGTTGGATTGAATCATTGTATTCAATGTGTTTATATTGTTGCCTTATTGAGGCAAACTATTATATATACCATAGGTTTATTCATAAATATTATTACGCGATTGTTCATAAAAAACATCATACAAATGTTATTGTATATCCATTTGATACTTTTTTTTTAACAGATTTGGATGACTTAGCATCGGTTATTTCAATTGGTATGCCGATTATTTTTATAAATATATCTGTTTGTGAACAAATATTAATTCTTTATTTATACATAACAACGTCTTATTTATCACATTCAGAATTATCTTTGAATCATCATAGTATTCATCATAAACTCTTGAATTATAATTATTGTATATTATTTCCCATTTTTGATATAATTTTTGGAACATATCGGAGTTGCAATGCAATTTCAAATATTTTAGAAAAGAAAATTAATATAAAATAGTTTAAAGTTACTTACACAAGTTGTAATACAAATGGAGGCACAAAAAGAAAATACTGTAGTAGAACAGGTTTTAGACGCGGATAATTTATTAACCGAACAGTTTGAATCAATTATAAGTCTTCTTTCAAGTTTTAAAACTCAAATTGGAACCATTCAACAGCAATTGAGAAGTGTAGAAAAGTCTGTAAAACGTGAATTTAAAACTCTTAAGAAAGAGGCTGATAAGAATAAAAATAAGGGAAATAAAAAACCATCTGGATTCGCAACTCCAAGCAAGATAACCAATGAATTGTGCGAATTTATGAATAAAGAAAGCGGTAGTGAAATTGCCAGAACTGTTGTTACGAAAACTCTTATTGAATATATTAAAAAGAATAAGTTGGAAAATAACGAGAATAGTCAAATTATTCATCCCGACACGAAGCTTCAAACTCTTTTGGGAATTAATGGAGAAGAGAAGTTGACTTACTTTACTTTGCAAAAACATATGAACAAGCATTTCATTAAAAAGACACCAAATTTGGCGCTTGAATCAAACTAGATCATTGGTATATTTAATTGTGTCATAATCGTCTGCGCTTACAATTTTTTCTGAATGTAAAAACTCGCAATTATCTAAATCGCGCGAAAAGAATGTATCACAATTATAATTGGATTTAATTCGTGTAACCCAAATAAATTCCGAAAATGGAATAAAATGTTTATATAATTGTTCACCTCCAATGCAGAATATCTTGAAGTGTTTATTCAAAAAATAATACCTATTAGCATATTCATTTGAATTCCTTATGATATCCAAATGAATGTTTATATTATCTGTAAATATAACGTTGTCATATTCTTCACAATAAACAAAGAATTTTTCGGGGGTTTTTGTAATAACAATATTTAACCGATCTTTTAACGGGGAGAAATTCAACGACTCAAATGTATTTCTTCCCATAATTACAACGTTTTTAATAGTTTTATTTTTAAAGAACTTCATGTCATCTGGTATTTTCCAAGGCAAACTCCCATTTTTAGCTATACCTTTATTTATGTCATATGCAACGATTGATTCTATCATAACCTTTATACTATAGTTCTATATTTTCTATAAATTAGTTTAAACTTGCGCGTGAAATATAACAAGTCACTATATATGAGTTCTTTAGATTACACAGATCCAGAATGTTTCTCAAAGATGAAATATGCAAATGAATGTTTAGGAATTAGCGACGATTTCAGCATTGAAAAGAATAAAAATGTAGTGTTTGTTTACACGCCTCCAAAGGTCGGATCAACTACATTGGTGTCGTCCATTCGGTTGAATGCTTGTGGAAAATTTACAGTATTGCATTTGCACAATGAAATAATGTTGCGGGTTTTATATAAAATACGTGATCTTACAGTATTAGACATAATAAAGTTTAATAAATTTTTGGGAAAAAACGTTATAGTTATTGACATTTATAGGAGCCCCATAGAACAGAAAATATCAACATTTTTTGAGAATATACATTCTTTGCACTTTAACTCACCAATTGAAGTTTTAAATACTTTTGACGTTAGCAGAATTATTAAAAGATTTAACCAGGTGTTTCCATATTTGCAAACGAATGATCATTATAGAAAGACTTATAATGTCCCTTTCCCATCTTCCTTTGATTTTGTTAATAAATATATACATGCGGAAGTTGATGGAATTAATTATTATAAATTGCGTTTAAAAGATTCTGGTGAATGGAAAACTATTTTAAAGAACGTTCTCAATTTAAATGTTGAAATTTACATTGCAAAGGATTACGAAACTGATAAAAAACCGATTAATCATATTTTTAATTTGTTTAAAAATTATTACGAAATACCAATAAATTTGTTTAATATGATTGAAAACGATGAAAATCTAACTTACTATTATTCTGAATACGAGAGAACGCAATATTTAAACACTTGGAGAACCAAAACAAATGTTGTCACTTTTAAGTATTTTTCTTCGGAAGAATACGATTTTTATATGGATATCGCGTTAGACAATCAATACATAAGCGAGATACAGCGTGATCATTATATAGATTTGGGTTGTTTGTGCATGGGGTGCTGTAGAAAGAGGGCTAAAATATTAATGAAACTGAAAAATGGTGAACAAGTTACAGAAAAAATAGATCATTATGAAGCGGCTGAAGAATACCTGAAGGCTCGGGCGAAAAACTTGCCTGTTTATAGAAGTCAAAATAGAGATGTAATGCGCATGAGACCAAATGGAGTGGTAAGAAATAATTTCATGAACACTTTCAAATAAAGAAAAAAACAATATGTACAGAATGTGTAAAAGTAGTTCTAAGCGTTGTGTTTTATTCAATATCAGAGTCGTCGTCTTCTTCTTCATCGTCATTAATAGGGTCAATAGAGTTAGTAGCAATATTGAAAACTCCAATACAATCCTGAGTAACAGGGTCATAAAGGAGGTTGTCTTGTGATTTCAAATATTTTTTGCCATTGAATTCAAAGCGCTTGACAGAGACGGCGGGTTCTTCGGTAGTGTTGTTGTTGTTGTTGTTGTTGTTGTTGTTGTTGTTGTTGTTGTTGTTGTTGTTGTTGGTAGGTGTGGTGGTAGGTACAACGTTAGACTTGGAAGCCTGAGCGATAAGAGTAGCGAAAAGGTCCTCGGTGGAAGAGGATTCCAGAGTCTTGTCAGTAGATTTCTTAGGGCGTCCACGGGGCTTCTTGTCTTGGTTGTTGTTGTTGTTGTCTTGGTTGTTGTTGTCTTGGTTGTTGTTATTTTTCTTGGGGCGTCCACGCTTGACATCGGGAAGAACAAAGTGTTGCTCGTCAATGTTGATGCCAATAGAGTTGGCATAGGTGATAACAGATTCGCGAGAGATGTTAAGCTTGTTGATAACCTTGGCAAAAGGAGTAGGGGAGTTACCCTTGGGATCCTTGTATTCAGTAGAATTCAAGAAAGCATGCATGCGATCATGAACGTTGCCGAGGTTGGGCTTGCCAGAAGCATTCTTGGTAGTCTGTGCGAAACAAGTGTTGCAATAATCAGACTGAGTAGGATTCTTGGTGCACTGAGTGTAAAGTCCGTGATTGTTCTTCAAGCCGATGCAACAGTGAGAGCGAATGACCCCGGTAAAAGGTAGAGGGATGTCGGATTTTTCTCTCTTGATAGCAGTTTTCTTGGAGTTGCAGATTCCAAGGAATTGAATGGCGTCATCATTGGAGAAGCCATATTTTTTGGAACAATAAAGAACAGTATCTTTACAAACTTGAATAAGAAGTTTATTCAAGCCATTGTTGAGGGAGTCATTGAGGTTGATGGAGATGGAAGCCATTGTAGGAAATGTTGGATGATAATTTAAAAGATGGTAAAAATAAAAAAAGTTTTTCAATTTTTTTTTGGTAGGATTTTAGAAAATTTTTTGCATGATGAAAAAAAAATTGAAAAAGTTTTGAAATAAAAAATAAAAAGAACAAAAGACCCAAAGACCAAGTGTCAATATCATCAAGATGAGCGCTATTACGATTAACGTTGCTGATTCCGTGAATACAGGGCTGAACAAGCTGGTTGCCGAGGTAAGCAAGCAGACGGTTCTAGCATGCGCGGAGAAGTACGGTTTTGACGCAGAGGAGGCGTTCAGCATGCTGGGTATGCTTCTGCAGAAGAAGGTGCGTGGCAAGAAGTCAAGCGATTCGGGTTCCGACACGGAGTCGGAGACGTCAAGCAAGAAGAAGGGTGGTCGCGCGAAGATGACAGAGGAGGAGAAGGCAGCAAAGGCTGCGGAGCGCAAGGCGGCAAAGGAGGCCGAGAAGGAGCAGGTGAAGCAGGGGAAGGCTCAGGCAAAGGTGGATGCTGCGGCGGCCAAGGCGGCTGAGAAGGAGAAGCAGAAGCTGGAGAAGCAAGAGGCGAAGAAGGCTGAGAAGAAGGCGGCGAAGAAGGAGGCTTCCAAGGAGGATGAGCCGAAGGAGGAAAAGAAGAAGGTGGTGAAGAAGGTGGTCAAGAAGGAGCCGAAGGAGGCTTCCAAGGAGGATGAGCCGAAGGAGGAAAAGAAGAATGTGGTGAAGAAGGTGGTCAAGAAGGAGCCAAAGGAGGAGGCAGAGGTCAAGGCGGAGAAGCCAAAGGCAGAGGTCAAGAAGCTGAGCGCAAAGGAGAAGAAGGCTCAAGCGGAGAAGGAGGCTGCAGAGAAGGCGGCTCAAGCGAAGGCGATGCAAGAGGCGGAAGAGGAGGAGGAAGAGGAGGAAGAGGAGGAGGATGAGGATGAGGAGTAAATAAAACAAAAAAAGAAAAAAAAGAAGTAGTTGTAGTTGAGAAAATTGGCTGTAAAAGGCCTTTTTTCTCGTTATATTTTTGTGACTCATTTCTGGTATTGTCACTCATTTCTGGTTTTCCATAAAAGGTGGTGAATTTGATGGTTGGAATGTTTGTCTGAGAGATGGTTGGAATGTTTGTCTGAGAGATGGTTGTAATATATATAGTAAAAGGGTTTAAAGAGTATTGGGTTTGCATAGTGGAATAATATATATAATAAAGTAACTTAAAGAAAATTCCAGTTTTTAAGGGTCCAAAAGTGTTTACAAAATTCAAAAATGGACAAAAATAAATGTCCAAAAATGGGAAATGCCAAATATTTCCAGGAAAAGGGGTAAAAATTACGCCTGTCAGACTGGAATGCTCTAAACACCAAAAAAATGATTGAAAAAAGTGTTACGATAAAAAAAAGTATTTTTTGCGTAAAAAGGTTTAGGATATTTTCGCGTTCTATATCATAGAACGATTTAGAATGAATTGTGACAAAGAAATCTCCAAAAATTATTCATGTATTAAGTGTGACTATAAAACGGTAAAGAATAGTGAGTGGTTAAAACATATTTTAACACGTAAACATATTGATAGAACGAATTTAGAACAAAATGATACAAAATGCGACGAAAAGGCAAAATATAAGTGCAATAAATGTGAAAAAACTTATAAAGCTCGCAATAGCTTATGGTATCATGAAAAGAAGTGCGAAAATAAAAAATCAGAGAATGAAAAAATAGATGAAGAAAATCCACAAATGTTCACTCTTCTGTTAACTCAAAATATGGAACTGATAAAACAGAACCAAGAGTTCAAGGATTTATTGGCAGAACAACATAAAAGCATAATAGATTTAGTGGGTAAACTAAACGGTTCAACAAATACAAATTGTCACAACAATACTAACAGCAACAATACAAATAACAATCAATTCAATCTAAATTTTTTCTTGAATGAACAATGCAAGGATGCTCTGAATATAGAGGATTTTATAAATCAACTTCAGGTGAAAGTAACAGACTTGGATATGATGGGAAGAATAGGTTTCACGGAAGGAATTTCAAAAATCTTTATAAGAGGGCTGAAGGAACTAGACGTATTCAAACGTCCGATTCATTGCAGCGACTTAAAGAGAGAAGTGATGTATGTAAAAGACAATAATTCTTGGGAAAAAGATACAGACGAAAAGAGTAAGATGAAAAACGCAATAAAATTCATAGCTGCGAAAAATTTTAATCAGTTGAGCGAATGGATAGAAGAAAACCCTGAATACAATGATTATGATTCCAAAAAACACAAGGAATATCATAACATTATTATAAAAGCCGCGGGTGGAGCGACACCAGAAGAAGACGAGAAGAACTTTAATAAAATAATAAGAACTGTGGCGCCGGAAATAACCATTGACAAATCTGGTGAGAAATAATATATTTCAGAACAACTTAAAGAAGCCCCCCGCGGTAAAAATTGTCACTCATTTCTCGGATTGTCACTCATTTCTGGTTTAACGGTTTTTTCATTTAAAATCAATAATATACGTTCAATAACTTTTTCTCTCTTTGTTTACTTCCTACAAAGTAAAAATAGACAAGTCTTCAGACCATGCAACCCAAATGTACAGTGCATTACGCAAATAAAAAACAAGAATACACTCTACAACAATATGAACAAAATTTAACCAATGATTTCGCAACAAATTTCTCTCTTTACACTCTGCACATTTTGAATATATTGGTCTAATGAAGGACTAATAACTGGTTCTTCTTCTTTTTCTTCTTCTAAGACCTGATAAGTAGTCATCTGGAATCTGAAGACGTGAACGGGTTTCACCTGACCAATGCGATGACACCGTGCAATAGCCTGTTCTTCAATAGCTGGGTTCCAATTGGGGCTGACGAAATACACTTCACTGAAATCCTTCTGCAAGTTCAAGCCTTCGCACCCAGTTTGAATCTGAAGAACAAGAATCTCCACAGTTTCTCTCAACGTCTTGGCTCTCTTATAGAGAGAAGTTCTGCCATCAAAGATGGCCACTGAAGTGACCCCAGCCTTTTTAAGTCTATCTACAATGGCATCAATCTCCTCTCTGAAATGACAAAATACCAATTTGCCATTTCCGTTCTCTCTTCTTTCAAGAATTGTTCCGATAACAGCATCCAATTTACTGCTAGACGTCAATCCATCAGAATGCCCCTCGCTATTTGTTATAAGACAGTCGTCAACCAAGCTCTTCATAGAGTTTTTCAACATAGACGGAAGAATGCACGTTTGCCTGGCTTTCGTAATCAACTTGAGTCTCTCAATAGAATCGGCCAAACGAATGGCATTGTGAATATCTTCAGAGAGAACACGTTCATTTTCATTGGCCCATTTGACATGAGAACATCCGAGCTCAATATCTGGCAAATTAATTCCGACTTGACTCTTGGTGCGACGCAAAACAAACATCTTCAAAAGTTCGGGCATGTTGTCACTATCCGTGTAGTAACTACCCGGCAGACCAACGACAGAGCATAAGTTGAAGAAATCCCTGCGTTTATTCTGCACAGGTGTTCCGGAAATGAGCCATTTAATGGGTGACATGAGCTTCTTGGCGCCCCAATATCTGGCATTTTTGTTGCGCATATGGTGAGCCTCGTCAAAGACAATGCGATTCCATTCAACCATATGGAGAATGCACTTGGGCGGTTCGTCAACTTTTGCTACAGAAACGGCGATGGTAGCATAACTGGTAATGACAATGGGGGCCTCCGACAATTGTTCAAACGTTATAGTCTTTTTCTCTTGCCCATAGAAGACCAATGGATTGTGACCAGTTGTGCGTTTAATTTCAGTGACCCATTGTTGGATGAGCACATTGGGTAGAACAATGAGTGTTTTCTTCATAAAGTTGGAGATAAGCACACCAATTGTGGTAATGGTTTTGCCGAGCCCCATTTCATCAGCAATAATTCCTCCGCGCACTTGGTTTTTCGCGAATTCGTTATTCAAACACCATTGAACACCGTCAAATTGGTGTTGCTTGTATTGAATTCCGGCTTTCTGGATAAACCAGCGAAATCGTTCCGCCATTGCCATTTTTCTATTCAAACTTGGAAGTTGAAAAGTGATGTTCTTTTTGCCTCTCCGAAAATTTCAAAAACTTATGTCAATTTTTTTCCGGGAATTTTCTCTCAAAGTTTGGAAAAATTGATTCCGAAAATGAAAAATAAATTTCAGTAAAGTAAAAAGAATGAACGTTTTGTTAGAAACGGTTGCCGCGATGATTCCGCCGATTATTCCGTCAAATCCACACGGCACAATGCGGATAGACGAGGATTCTCCGGATTTTGATTGCCCAGTTTGTTGGAATACAATTACGGAAGGAGAGAAGAAGGTTCGCACAAGTTGTGATCATTTGCTTTGTTCGGATTGTGTATTAAAAATGCAGTGCATTCCTGGAATTGAGCATTGTGTGAGTTGTCCTATGTGCAGGTCGGGGTTGAACATAGTTTCTGTAGAAGATGGTGTTCTAAGAAGGATTCCGTTGAATAAGATCCGCAGTCGTTTGGAACAACAAAATCGTATAATAGCTGGTTATCATTATCAAATTCATCAGTCGCCGAATATAATTGCGTATTATATGCAAAGAATTCAAGGCGAAATGTTTCAAGAGGAGAAAGCTCGTAGAGAGTTGGGTCCGGCTTTGGAGCGCCAAGCGCGTCTACAAGCGGAAGTTGATAAGCGAGCTAGGCCTCGCGCCAGGGTGCCCCCGACCACTACCTCAGAGGTGGTCTAAAATTTTCAGATGAAAAAAAATTGAAATATAATTTTGAAAAATAATATAATGTAAATAACCCAAGGGTCCTGAGTGTTCAACACAAGAATGTCGCGTAACTTCAATAGCAATACCCGAGTCGTCAATGCCCCTCGCAAGCAGCCGTGCTGCAAGGTGTGCAAGGATGCTGGAAAGTCGGAGACTGACTACAGCAGTCACTGGCCCAGAGACGACGAAGGCAACACCATCTGCCCCACACTGTTGGCGCAGGAGTGCCGCTACTGCCACGAGAGCGGGCACACGGTGAAGTATTGCAAGAAGTTGGCGCAACACAAGGCGTCGGAGGAAAAGGGGAAGCATCAAGAGGATCGCGTCAAGCGCATTGCTGCTTTCCACGGAACCCCCAATGTCAAGGTTGAACAGGCTCAGACTCACAGCCGTTTCGCGCTCTTGATGGGCGACGATTCCGACAACGAAGATGAGTTTCCTGTTTTGAGCAAGACCAAGGGCAAGCAATCGCCTCAAAAAAGCGGTAGCAAGCAAGTCGCTTGGTCTGATATGGTCTCCAAGGTTCAACCCACTCCTGTCACAAAAACGGAGAAGTCTGGTCTGTTCGTTGTGAACAAGCCGAGTGAGGCAATGACTCCGCGCGAGAAAGCTGCTGCGATTCGTCGCCAAGAGTGCTTCAGAGGGCTCAATGGAAGGAGCTGGGCTGACTTGGATAGTGACGACGACGATGATGACGTTGTTGCTGCCGAAGACGCGTGGTAAACACCCAAGTAAAAAATAAAAACAAAAAAAACAAAAAAAATAAAAACAAAAAACCAAAAAAATAAAAACAAATCAATGCTCGGTTAGCTCAGTTGGTTAGAGCATCAGTCTTATGAGCTGAGGGTCACGAGTTCAAGTCTCGTACCGAGTACCAAAACCCGGTTAGCTCAGTCGGTAGAGCGCTAGCCTTTTAAAACCCGTGGGTGACTGAAAGCTAGTGGTCGAGGGTTCAAGCCCCTCATCGGGTGACCCGAAAGGGAAACAAACAGAGTGTCCGGTCTCCCAAAACGGAAAACAAATCCCACATAGTCTATCGGTTAGGATATGGCCCTTTCAAGGCCGAGGGCCGGGTTCGATTCCCGGTGCGGGAAGGAGTTGTCAGATCTCATAAAAACTGACACCAAAGGTCCTATGGTGTAACGGTTAGCACGTATCCTTTACACGGATGAGACAAGGGTTCGACTCCCTTTAGGATCACCATTACCCGGTTAGCTCAGTCGGTAGAGCGCTAGCCTTTTAAAACCCTTGGGTGACTGAAAGCTAGTGGTCGAGGGTTCAAGTCCCTCATCGGGTGAATGCGCGTGTGGCCGAGTGGTTTAAGGCGGCAGACTTAAGACCTGCTATCAATGATGCATGGGTTCGAACCCCATCGCGCGCAAAAGAAAAAGTACTATATGACCTCCACCAAGTCACCCCAAGTATTTTTTCTTCAAAAATAAAAAATTGAAAAACTTTTTTATGAATTTGTGAATAGAACAAAATCATAGAAATTTGACTCTTTAAAGGATGACGTCATTGCCGACCACACTATGGGGCGCTATTAACCGAGCCAAGTTGGAGCTAAGGAAGTTCCACTTGGAGGAAAACCCAAAGAAAAAAGATCAACAAAAACTGAAGGCAATTGCTGCCATGGAGAACGCAGACAAGGTCATCGGGCCCGGCCCTCACAAGTACATGTCAAGTAGGCACAACTGGCGCAACGAGGTGCTCTACCTGAACTACTACGAAGATGACCGAACAGTTGGTCGTTACTGGGAAGACGACAATGTGCAGTGGAGTCTTGATGCCATCCCCACGTGGGCTTTAAATAAGAATTTGAAGAAACAAGAACCCAAGTTTGGCGAGACTATCAATCTGCGCGGAACAATGTTCACGTATTCAGTCAGACCTCCGCATCAATCTCGCTAAAGCTTTAAAGTAAAATAAAAACAAAAAACAAAAAAAATACTATAGGTGTTTCCTATGGTATTTTTTTCATATTTGGTGCAACCTTTTCCAAGGGTTTATTTGTCACTCATTTCTCGGATTGTCACTCATTTCTGGCTTTCCCATAAAAGCGTCAAAACAGACCCTATATTTTTGTTCTATGCGCCTGATACTATGGTTTTTGTCTGGTTCGCCTATTTGACAGTAATAACAGGGGATTTCATGGTCTTACGACAGTACATCAAACTAGGCTCCCCACTTCCAAAAAAATAGACCTCATAAAAAATAAACATCATAAAAATTAGACCTCATAAAAAAATAAACATCATAAAAATACACTCCAATAAAAACTATAAAACATCAGAAATAAATTACACAATTAACATTTTCTACTTCTTAACAGGAAGCTTATAAATAATGATGTGATTCCCCTTCTCCACATACAAAGACGTGACACCATTCGCGCCCTCTGGAGAATCTACATTAGAAGCCGGCTTGCAACCAGTCTTCGCATATTCCTCCGCCTCAGCATCCAACACTTCCCTATACATAGTCTTGATGGCATTCACCGCAAGAACGTAAGTAGAATAGGCCGCGGGATAAGCCTCTCCATTATCAACAACAACATAGATGAAATCCATAATACACCTAACTTTACTTAACTAATTTCAAGTTATTTTTAAGTCAATTTTTTTTAGATATCCCTTTTCGCCCAAAAAATTTTTTCTGCAACGCGACGGCGTCATAATAGACATCTCTATCTTGAAATGGCACATATTGTACAACCGTCAAATCGGGCTCAACAATATCAACATCTTTTTTACAGCAACAGCAGAAAAACATATAATATAATACATAAAATTATCAAAAACTGTTTATATGGTTCTCTCTTACTCATATAAACACAACTTCAAAATAAATAAATACATACATACAATGGAACCCACAAAAATAAATCAATACAAATTCAGCATATACAATAAAGCCATTCTAGAATACGAAACCGATTCAAGCGAAAGCATCAGCGATAGAGATGCAATATATTCAAACGAAACCCAAGATGACGACCAAGAAGATGAAAACCAACAACACCAAAAACAAATATATATCCCAGACAACGTGAAATTTTATGAGAAGAAAAACTTCATAGCATATTTAACCCCAGCAAAAAGAGAGACAATAGACGACAACGACCTTTATTATCTCGCGGCATCTGCAATTTACAGTGAATATATAAGCGATAAAGAATACGTGGAATACAACGACGACAATGACGAGTTCGTTTGCTTCGTAGATAATGTAGAACAATATGCCAATGAATACATAACCGACATGGGAATGCCTTATAGATGGTCTCATTGCGGCCCCACAGCATTAGCAAAATGGCAAGAATAAAAACCAAAATAAAAACCAAACAAAAACAAAACAAAAACAAAACAAAAACAAAACAAAAACAAAACAAAAATAAAATAAAAATAAAATAAAAATTGAATAAAAAACCAAAGACCAAAGACAAAAACAAACCCAAAAAAAAATGGATGACCCAAAGACAAGAAGAGAGAAAAAAGGTCGCGACAAAAAGACAAATAATGTATACTCAGCAAAACATGTGAGAGAACAAGAAAGATTGCAAGAAAAAAGAAACGAAAAGAAAAATCCGATCCAAAAAAATTGAAAACCTAAAACAAAATAAAATAAAACCTAAACCCAAACCTAAAAAAATAAAACCCCAAAAAACAATAAAACAAAAATGTCGGAAACCCACACAACAACAATTACCCACGCGGTAGAACAAATGTGTAAAGGGCAGGATTACGTTTCACAAGGAACCGGGATAGACCCGCTAACAGGAGAAAATTTTCAATGGACAATGTTGAATGATGGTCACGGCACAGACAAATGCATTAATTTCCTAAGAGCACTTCCTCAAGAAAAAAAGAACGAACTGATCCAATCTCGTACCCCAGTTCAAGCCCTAGCCGAATACATAGACCGTTACGCAAACATCCCACCAAACACTCAATCAGGCGCAACAGTAGTCATCGCAAAGTGCTATAAAAACCGTTTCCAATGCATTTCCTCCGGCGATTCAAAGTTCATTATCTTCAAAGACGGAAATCTCGTCTATTCAAGCACGGAACACAATTGCACAAATAAAGAAGAAGTCAAAAGAATGGTCAAGATGGGATACCGCATAGATGATTCGCAAAATATAAAGATGATCTCAGAAAAATCTCTTACTTATGCATATTCGGGCTACGCAGTTTTCGGGACAGGTCGCCGACTGGCTTGCACACAAGCCCTTGGCCACAATTCAATGACGGGATATAATCCGGAGGTCTATTCGTTCACAATTGAACCCACCTCAACGTATAGAGTAGTCTTGGGTAGCGACGGTCTCTACGATGTGATTCAATTTGAGAATCCAAACGACATAACAATGCTTAAGACCAATACAAGCAAACAGATTTGCGATAGAACCGTCAAGAGGTGGCTCCAAGAGTGGGAGGCCCATTTACCCAATAAACCAATAGAAAAATTCAAATTTAACCGCGATGATTGCGACGATGTCGCCGTGTCCGTAGTAGACATAATACCTAAACCTTTAGACCTCAACAACTTGAACCAGCCATTCCCCAACTGAAACAGGAAAACCCTTGTAATCTCCATATAAAATTTGTTTGGCCGGATAAATCCACGCCGTTTTGATAAAATTTTTATCGTCTCTGCATTTCACATAGATCTCTACGCATTCTTCGCGAAATACCCTCTTGGAAAGAGTCCAAGCCTTTCCAGAGTCATCGTAAAACCCAGCACTATCTGCGAGTGCCAACGAGTCAAGATGTTTAATGCATTCTTCGGCAAACCCCAAACACTCATCTGGATCAGGATCCCAAGACACTCTTTTCAAAGGAACAATAAATTCATTCAACCACGAATCTTTAACAGCATCATTGTTTAAAACTCCTGAAAAGCGAGCTGTCATAGAACGGTTTCTTCTAAAATTTACAATGCGAACATATTTAATATATTCCGGATTATTCATCATTCTCGTAATCATAATTATAACTATTTTTAACATTAGCAAAATGCTCAACTTTTGGTCAATTTTTTTTAAATGACACAAAAAAAAATTGAAAAAATTTTTTTGAAAACTTTTCCTTGTAAAAAGACACAACCAAGTTGTAATCCAAGTTCTAATACAAACCAATAGAAAATGTCGTGCCGCAATTGCCCCGGTTGCCGCCCCAATTACCAGCCCAACCAGATGGCACACATGGAGTTCGGGGGATGCCTTTACGTTGAGGATAAGCAAGACGACGCCGCTTCTATGTGGGAAACTGATAGCGATTCTGACGACTTCTCTGAGATGGCCAACGCAATTAACCTAGATCAAACCGCAGCTCTTGAAGAAGGAGCTCGCAGACTCTTGGACATGGACTTCGGCGACGACGAGTCAATTGATTACCAAGACCAAGACCAAGACCAAGACCAAGACCAAGACCAAGACCAAGACCAAGACCAAGAACAAGAACAAGAACAAGAACAAGAAAAGCCAGAGTTCATTGAGAAACCCCCTCTGTTTGACGCACCCATCCCGCTTGGCGAGTGCCCAATCTGCTACGAGGATCTCAAGATGATTGACTTCACTGTTACCAAGTGCGGTCACACTTTCCACTCGTCATGCGTGTTCAAGGCGATGGAGCAGAACGTAGACTGCCCGATGTGCCGCTGCCAACTCATTGAGATCCAAGAAGACCAAGAAGAAGAAGAAGACCAAGACGACGAAGACGAAGAAGACGAAGAAGAAGACGAAGACCAAGATCAAGAAGACGATGAGCCAAAGGTTACCATGGAGCAACTCGCGACCAAGCTCCAGAACATGGGCTATACCGCCGTGGATTTCCTGACCTTTGTGATGGGCGCCTCTTTGAAGCGTCAAGATGAGGACCGCCAGACCGACGAGTTCTTATCGGAGCTGAGCAACAAGATTGACGACATCGTGGACGGCAAAATCACACTAGCCCATCGCGACCAGCGCTCCTACGCCCAAGTGGCCAAGAGCCAACAAACCCCCACCATGCAAGCTCAACAAATCCAACCCCCCACCCAACCCCCCACCCAAATCCAAGAAGCCTAAAAACATAAAACCCTAAAAACCTAAAAACATAAAACCCTAAAAACATAAAACCCAAAAAAATAAGTAGTAGTTTTCATTCTGTAATGTGTTTAACAACCCCTTTTTTTTTCTCGTAAAATATTATTGCATCCAAAATCCAAAATCAAAAATGGATCTAGATCTAACCCCATCTGAAATAGAAACCCTGTTAACCCTCTCAAACAACATCGCAGCAAGCCCATCAACCGAACAAGAGCTTTTTTGCAGTCAAGCGAAAGAGCAATCCAACAACCTCCCCCAAAGAATAAAATCCGTATTAGACTCCTTTGCATCAACCGGATCTCCCAACGGTTTTCTATTAATAAAAACCATACCAATGCATAAAAACATACCAGAGACACCAAACGGAAATAAATATAAAATCGGCGAAACCACCATCCTCGCCAAGATTCAAGCCATATTAGTCAGCGCAATAGGCGACATGATAGCGTACGAAGCCGAAGGCAACGGCCACCTTTTTCAGGACGTGGTTCCATTAAAATCCATGGAAACCAAGCAAACAAGTCTGGGGAGTAACACGGAGCTAGAGATACACACAGAACAAGCGTTTTCAAAACTCCGACCAGACATCCTATCTTTAGCGTGCCTAAGAGGCGACCCAAATGCGTACACCCATATTTTCCCAGTCAATGAAATCATAAAAAATACCACCCCGCAAGAACAACAAATCCTGAGAGAACCCCTCTGGTATACAGGAGTAGACTTATCCTTCAAACTTAATAACAATGATTTTATTGAAGGAGACATAAGGGGGCCAATGCCAATTATAAGCGGCCCCGAAAACAACCCAAAACTCGTTTTTGATCAGGATCTAATGAGTAGCCCAGACCCACGAGCAAAAGAACTGATAACAAAAATTATAAACCTTTATTATCAACATAAGCTAAGGCACAATCTAACCCAGGGAGAAATAATCCTGATAGATAACAACCGAGCAGTTCATGGGAGATCAGCATTCTCTCCTAAATACGACGGCAAAGACCGATTTTTAATCCGCACTTTCGCAACCGTTGACCTTAAGAAGAGCGAATACGCCCGCAAACAACGCACAGTATCAGCCATCTATAGCTAATAACTAATAAGACGTTATGACAGCCGTATTTAACCCGCGGTGACCGCTAATAAAGTATTGCAACAACATGAGCCATTTAGAGTGCCCGAAAAACAAATCCCATTTGCAGTTAATAAAAACAATCCAACCAAAGACGAACAAAAGAACCCTAGTCTCATAATTAATAGCCGGACGCACGTCAACAACGGGGTTAAATAAATAAAGACATAATAAAGCCATAGATATGACAAACATGAATTCAAAATACTCCTTCCAGACATTCAACTTATACGACAACTCAGTTTCCCCGACATTTTTCCTGACTAACAAAAAGTGCCAGACACCAAATAAAACGAATAATATTTTATTCAATACAATATAGGCAATGAAATAATCGTACTTATTCATCTATCTATTCTATATACTAGGCCAACAATAAAACCCCCAACCCCC
>Ga0114959_10000807_pt1 | contig 29268 bp, 43 predicted proteins | sample C_130625_EF_Meta_FD_87317 | JGI IMG/M metagenome (GOLD analysis project Ga0114959, IMG submission 87317) | Freshwater microbial communities from Lake Croche, Canada to study carbon cycling - C_130625_EF_MetaG | ecosystem: Environmental > Aquatic > Freshwater > Lake | place: Lake Croche, Canada... | reverse complement strand
TTTGATTGTATGCGCCTAACGTCTTACCTAAAATAAATAACCCAAGTGCGAAAAGCGCCGCAATTAGCGTGCTCTTGAGCCAGATTCGCCTCGCACTAAACACGGCGCACCTCTTTTGTCCCAAAGATTCCTTGTGGGCGCAGAAATAGCATCAACATCAAGAAAATTAAGATCGCGAGAAAAACATTCTCGGGCGAGCTATACACATTTACAAAGGAAATGACATAACCGATCGCAAAGCCACCAACGACTGCGCCAACCAAACTCGTTAGTCCACCAATAACAGCGGCGGTGAACCCGACGATTAATAGGAGGTCCAAGGTATTTGGTGAAAGATTTGTGCTCGGTGTGATGAGCAGACCGGCTAGTGATGAGGCCACCCCGGAGATCGCCCAACTTAGGGTTCGAACCGACTTAATCCGAATGCCGCTGAGCCGGGTTACTTCTGGATTTAGCGCACTTGCGCGCATCGCCAACCCCATACCGGTCCTTGTAAAGAAGACTGTTGTTAACAGTAAAGTTATTAAAACTACTCCTATTACAAATAAATCGAATGCGGTGAATGCCAAGGTCGTTGTTCCAATCTTGATTCCATTCGTACTTACCGGTGATGGAAAGCCGCGCTCTTCACCGGCCCAAATTATTCCCGCTAGCGCTTTTAGAATTCCAAGGACTCCTAGAGAAGCAATTACGGGAATGGTTGTACGCATAGATTCGCTATTTAGTAGCGCTGAGTTTTTTCGCGCTGATAGTGGCCGCATTAATCCAAAGTCAACAATTGCACCCAAAATAGCACCGGCGAGAAGCGCTATTACAAATGCAATCCAATAGGAAGATTTATGCATGATTAATTGCGAAGCAATATAAGTTGTAAACATTGCTTGACCCATTTGGGCAAAATTAACCACACCCGCACCACGCCAAACTAAAACTAGTCCCATTGATACAAGCGCGTAAATTGCACCATGTGCCGAACCGGAGAAAAAGGCGGTAATAAATTGCGTCATCAGTACCCCAAGTAAGCGGCTCGAAGGGAATCATCAGCGATCATCTCTGAGGCTGGCATTTGCGCAACCACTTTGCCTAGCGCTAAGAGCACACCGTGATCAGCAACGCTAAGTGCGGTATTTGCATTCTGTTCTACCAAAAGAACAGTTAAACCAGTTGACCTACATAATTCATTTATTGCATTGATGATTTGTTCCGCGATAAGAGGCGCTAAGCCCAACGAAGGTTCATCCAATAAAAGAAGTTTTGGGCGCGAGACCAAGGCTCGACTAATCGCAAGCATCTGTCTCTCCCCACCAGATAGCGCACCGGCCATTTGGGAGTTGCGCTCAAGAAGAATTGGAAAGAGTTCATAAACTTCTTGGATTGATTTTGCAACATCAGCGCTAGCTTTGCGCTTGCGAAATAGCGCGCCTAATTCGATATTTTCTGCCACTGATAACTGGGAGATAACCGCGTGCCCCTCCGGGACTTGGGCGATGCCAGTTCGAACGATTTCTTCAACGCTTAATTTTGTTACATCCAAACCTTCCCAAATAATCGCACCCTGCGCGCAACGTTCTAGCCCAGAAATAGTGCGAAGCAATGTGCTCTTGCCTGCGCCATTGGCGCCAATTACCGTCGTTATTTTTCCAGTGGCCGCGGTGAAACTAACGCCCGAGAGCGCGCGCACTGAAGCGAATTCAGTAACTAGATCTTTGATTTCTAACATCACGCGCCCAAGTGTGATCTTTGCTGGGCGGATTTACTGTGACCTAAATATGCCTCAATAACTTCAGGGTTTCGTTTAACTTCATCAAAGCTACCTTCGGCGATCTTCTTTCCAAAGTTTAGAACATAAACATAATCAGAAATCTTGCTAACAAAATCCACGTGATGTTCAACGATTAAGATGGCGCATTTGCGCTTTAATTGAAATAGAAGCTGAGCTAGCGCATCGATGTCGTCTTGTCCGAGACCGGCTGCTGGTTCATCAAGCAACAAAACTTTGGGATCTGAAATCAGAGCACGTGCGAGCGCGACGCGTTTTGAATCCGGATAAGTAAGTTGTGCTGGGTTTAGGTTTGCCAGCGCTAAAGCACCCGTCCAAGCAAGCGCACTTTCGGCACGCTGCCTTAACTCTGCTTCAGATTTTCCAGAAAGCCCTAATAAGTCGCGCAAGAATCCCGCCTTGTGTTGCCCATCACCACCGATCATTACATTTTCAAGGACAGTTAGATCGCCAAAGAGACCAACGCCTTGAAGCGTGCGCGCAATTCCAAATTTATGAAGTTCATGGGGTTTGGGAAATTTGTGATTGCTGCCTTGCGATGTAAAAGTTCCAGATGTTGGTGTTACTAATCCAGAGATTGAATTAAAGAGCGTGGTCTTTCCGGCGCCGTTGGGCCCAATTAATCCAACAATTGAATTTGGGGCAACTTCGATCGTCACATCAGAGAGTGCTTGAATTCCGCCAAAAGCGACACTTAATCCCGACACCGAGAGGATGGAATGCTGCGTTGCGCTCACTCGTAGATTCTAGGCACGCGGCTGGCCATTCGTGTGACAATTTCATAATTTATTGTGCCGGCAGCTAACGCCCACTCATCAATCGTGTAACCAGCACCGCCAAAAACTATAACGATATCCCCAGATTGAGCGGTTGAATCTGCGCCCAAATCAACAACAAACTGATCCATCGAAACCCGCCCAATGATTGGAGCGCGCTTACCGGCCACATAAATCCCGGCCAAGTTCGAGGTATTACGCGGAATACCATCGGAATAACCCATTGAAACAATTCCTAGCTTGGTGTCTTTACTTGTTACCGCCGTACCGCCATAGCCAACACTCGAACCTGCTGGCACATCCTTAACTAGATGTAGCTCGGCGTTTAGGACCATCGCTGGTTTTAATCCAAGGGATTCACTGCTCCCCATAGTTTTTACATCTGGTGAAAGGCCATACATTGCTATACCTAAGCGGACAATTTGATTATGTGATTTGGGATTCGCCAAAGTAGCTGCAGAATTTGCAAAGTGCACATATTTTGGCGCAACTCCCACACCACGAAGTTCTTCTAGGCGCTGCTCAAAAATTTTTAACTGTTCGGAATTGGCGCTCTCCTCCGGTTCATCCGCCCGCGCAAAGTGCGACCAAAAACCGATGACATCAACTTCGGAACTATTTATTAAAGTTAAAAACTCAGCCCATTCGTTTAAAAGCCCACCTCGCGTCATTCCGGTATCCACTTCGATGTGAACGCGTGGTCGCTTTCCGACTTTTTTACCCGCAGCTTCAATAAGTTTTAAATGAAGTATGGAGGGAACGGCTAAATCAATTTCTAATTCAATCGCTCGCTTGAAATCTGAACTGGGGGGCGTTAACCAAGAAATTATCGGCGCCACAACTCCATTGTCGCGAAGTGTGAACGCTTCTTCTAAGAGTGCAACACCTAACCAACTTGCCCCGGCAGCAGTCGCCGCCTTCGCTACGGGCACTAATCCATGACCATAAGCATCGGCTTTAACGACGGCAAGAATTTCGGAATCTACCTTGCTTGATATCGTCTTGATGTTCGCTGCGATAGCAGTTAGATCTACTTCAACAAAAGCTCTCATAACTGTTCAACAATCACCATGGCCGATGCGATTCCAGCATCATGGGAGAGCGTGAGGTGAACGGTGTGGCCAGTAAGCCGTGCTTTCATGGCCCCAGTAAATTCAAAGTAAGGCTTGCCACTAGCTTCACTTAGAATTTCTGCCTCTTGCCAACTAAATTCAGATTTAGCGTTAAGCGCCTTGGCTAGCGCCTCCTTTGCAGCAAATCTCGCAGCTAACGAAGAAATCTTTAATTTGCTCTCCCCTTGCGTAAAAACTCTATTTAATAACCCGGGCGTGCGCTCAAGTGATTGCTTAAATCTCTCGATATCAACTACATCAATTCCGATGCCAGTAATTGCGGCCATCACGAGGGCTGCTTATCAGATGGGATAAAACGGTCGAATGCAATTATTGCGACAAGTAATGCGCCGCCGATAAAGACGCCGCCAACTAAATCAGAGAACCAATGTGTTTTGCGAATTAGTGAAACTGTACAAACCGTTAGCGTGATTAGGCCAACCAAGGGATAGAGTCGAATTCCATTAAATGGTGCTCGATTTGTGTAACGATAAATTAAATATGCAAGTAGTCCCCAGGAAATCACCGCATTCGATGCATGGCCGCTTGGGTAGGACATTCCGTTTGCATGAAGTGCATCAACGTAAAGTCTGGGTTTCGTTCTTCCAATTACCAACTTAGAAATTCCAACCACACCATTTAGTGCAAGTAGCGCCAACACCGAAAGATTAAATGGGCGGAATGACTTAAATCGCCAACCAATAACTGCCGCGCTAACCAAGAGAACGGTCGCAGTAAACCAACGAAGTCCAAGATCATCCATTGCCAAAAGGGCGTGGCTCGCCATACCGCGCAAGGTTGGATGTTTTAGCCCTTCAATATTATGGTCGATTCGATAGATCCAACCACGAGTTAAAACTTGTTCGGTAACTATGAGAAATCCTAAGAAAAATAACCCAGAGACGCGAAGCGCATGAAACATCTCGGTGCGACGCAATTTCTCTAGTTCGGTCTTCATCTCACTCAACTGTCACAGATTTTGCAAGATTTCGGGGTTGGTCTACATCGTTGCCACGTGCTACTGCCATCTCATAAGCAATAACTTGTAGTGGAACGACTGCAAGTACGGGCTGTAGGAATTCGTGTGTTTTTGGGATACGAATTAAATGATCAGCAGCCGCAAAAGTTGAATCTGCGATAGCAATTACCACTGCGCCGCGAGCCTTTACTTCTTGAATATTTGAAGCCATCTTTTCAGCTAGTAAAGAATTCTCGGCAGGCATAATTGCAACGACTGGAGTTCCCTTTTCAATAAGTGCAATTGGGCCATGCTTTAACTCGCCGCCAGCAAAACCTTCCGCATGCATATAGGCCAATTCCTTTAACTTTAAGGCACCTTCCAGCGCCGTAGGAAAGCCAACATGGCGGCCAAGAAATAACATTGAAGTTACGTCCTTAAATTCACGCGTTAAGGCACGTAGCGGTTCTACGGTTTCCAGTACTTGTTCAACCTTTGCGGGAAGCTGTGCAAGCTCGCTCTCAATCTCATTAGCAAGCGCAGCATCGATAGTTCCACGCACTCGTCCTAAGTGAAGGCCGATCAAATACATGGCGATTAATTGGGTTTCGAAAGCTTTGGTTGAGGCAACCGCTATCTCTGGCCCAGCATGTGTGTAGAGAACAGCATCAGATTCTCGTGGAATAGTCGAACCATTTGTATTGCAGACAGCAAATACTCGGGCGCCCCGCTCCTTGGCATAACGCATCGCCATAAGTGTGTCCATAGTTTCACCAGATTGCGAGATCGGTATCAATAAAGTTTTGCTATCAACGCTAGGTTCCCGGTAGCGATATTCAGATGCCATCTCCACATCAACTGAAATATTTGCCCACTTCTCGATGGCATACTTTCCAACAAGCCCAGCATGGAATGCGGTTCCACAAGCGATGATTACAACTTTATCGATGCCAACTAAATCAATTCCTTTAGTGACACTCTCATCAAGCGCGCTTACCCGCCCAAGCAAAGTATCCGCGATTGCCTTGGGTTGTTCAAAGATCTCTTTAAGCATGAAATGTTCAAAGCCACCACGCTCTGCGGCGCTGGCATCCCAGGAGATTTCATATTCATTATGTGGCAGTACTTTGCCAGCCAAATTCGTAATGATAATTTCGGTCGCAGTAATATCAGCAATCTCATCTTGACCTAGTTCAAGCGCTCGTTTTGTGTGCGATATAAATGCTGAAACATCCGATGCTAAGAAGTTTTCGCCATCGCCAACACCAACAACTAATGGTGAATTGCGTCGTGCTCCAATAATCCGTCCTGGTTCATCAGAATGTATTGCCAACAAAGTAAATGAGCCACGTAATTCTGCGCAAACTTCGCGCATCGCAGCCGCCAGATCACCATTGTGTGCTTTGCGGGCATCACTCAATAGGTGTGCCACCGATTCCGTATCAGTCTCTGATTTAAAGGTATGTCCGCGCTTTTCTAGATCAGCCCGAAGTTCAACATAGTTTTCGATAATTCCATTATGAATAACGGCAAGTTTTCCTTCGTTATCTAAATGTGGATGGGCGTTGCTATCGGTTGGACCACCATGTGTTGCCCATCTGGTGTGGCCAATTCCGCTATGGGATTTTGGAATAGAGCTACCAAGAATCTCCTCTAAGTTTCCAAGTTTGCCGGCACGTTTTTCAATCCAAAGTTTTTCACCGATGCCCAGTGTTAGTGCGATTCCAGCAGAGTCATATCCGCGATATTCCAGGCGACGCAGGCCTTCTAATACTGGCGTTAGCGCAAGTGCCTTTCCGGTGTAACCAACGATGCCACACATGGATCAAGGCTCCTTAGATAATTTTGGAAAGCGCTACTTGAGTTCTGATCTTACTATTGAAGCTAGTGCTTGCGCGATCGCCTCCGCAGTATCCAGGCTTTGTGCTTCCACCATCACGCGCACAAGTGACTCGGTACCGGAAGCTCTTATTAAAATCCGACCACTATCACCTAGAGATGCCTCATGTTCTTTTACCGCAGCCGTTAACTTTGTCGCACTAGTCAATTTTGATTTATCAACTTGATCAACATTTATGAGAACTTGCGGAAAGCGTTGCATAACTCCAGCAAGCTCGGTCAGTGATTTGCCCGTCTTGGCCATAGTTGCCATTAGTTGTAGCGCAGTTAGTACGCCATCTCCCGTATTTGCAAAGTCGCGCATAATGATGTGGCCAGATTGTTCTCCACCAAGGATGTGATCATTGGCCAACATATTCTCTAAAACGTAACGATCGCCAACCGCGGTCTCCTCAACTTTAATTCCAAGCTCGCCCATAGCCTTGATGAATCCCAGGTTAGACATAACAGTTCCGACAACCGTTGGGACTTTCCAATCAGCTGCCAAAATTGCCATAATAAAATCGCCATCAATCACTTCGCCATTTGCATCCACTGCTAAGCAGCGATCAGCATCGCCATCATGAGCTATTCCTAGGTCTGCGCCATTTGATTTGACTGCTGCAATCAAATTTTCCATATGTGTAGAGCCACAATTTTCGTTGATATTCCAACCTGTTGGGCTCGCAGAAATTGCAATAACTTCGGCGCCGGCTCGTTTATAAACCTCTGACGCAACAGTCGAAGCAGCGCCATTAGCGCAATCAACAACAATCTTTAGCCCCTTCAGTTCAATTTTTAGCGTTGAAAGTAGGTGCGCTAGGTAACGCTCTTTTGCTGTTTCATCAAAGTGAACTCGGCCAACACCAAGCCCGGTTGGGCGTTGCCACGGCTCATTTAATCGGGCTTCAATGGCAGCCTCTAGCTTGTCATCTAACTTGCCGCCACCTTTTGCAAAGAACTTAATTCCATTATCTGGCATTGGATTATGTGATGCGCTAATCATTACGCCCAGGTCTGCGCCAGTGGCAGCTACCAGATGAGCGATTGCAGGAGTAGGTAACACACCAACTCGGTATACATCTACGCCAGCACTTGCAAGCCCAGAGATAACTGCGGCTTCTAGGAATTCACCGGACGCTCTGGAATCTTGTCCAACAATTGCGCGCGGGCGCTCATTATTTTCATGATTGAAAGCGCCAACTTCGGCAAGTATGTGCGCAGCCGCAACGGCTAAATCAAGTGCAAGTTCTGCTGTGAGTGTGTCATTGGCTAAACCTCTAACACCATCGGTGCCAAAGAGGGCCATGTTTAAATTAGCGAATCGATAAGAAGAATTAACGCTTGCTGTATTGCGAGCGCTTACGAGCCTTCTTCAGACCGTACTTCTTACGTTCGATAACGCGTGCGTCACGAGCAAGGAAGCCAGCCTTCTTAAGTGCTGGGCGATTAGCATCACGATCAATTTCATTTAGCGCGCGTGCTACACCAAGACGTAGTGCACCAGCTTGTCCAGATGTTCCGCCGCCATTGATACGAGCGAAAACATCGAATGAACCTTCAGCACCAACTGTGCGGAATGGTTCAGAGACTAGTTGTTGGTGAACTTTGTTTGGGAAATAAACTTCAAGCGCCTTGCCGTTAACAACCCACTTACCTGAACCAGGTACTAGGCGAACTCGTGCAACTGCTTCCTTGCGGCGACCAGTTCCACCACCAGGAGCAGTGATGCCCTTGCGGTTAGTTGCGGCGCCTGGAGTGCTTGATGAGTACGAAGTTGGAACTTCATCCAAGTCATCAATTGCAGAATCAATAACGGTATCAAAATCAGACATTTGGGCTCCTGTTACTTCTTAATTATCTGGGAAACTTGGTTGAACACGAATGGAGTTGGGTTCTGTGCAGCGTGTGGATGTTCTGCTCCTGCATAAACCTTTAGCTTTGAACCAACAACGCGGCCCAACTTATTCTTAGGAATCATGCCAAGAATTGCCTTTTCGATAATGCGAGTTGGATCTTGGTTAATCAGATCTGCATAAACGATTGATGTCATACCGCCTGGATAACCAGAGTGGTGATGTGCATATTTCTGGCCAGACTTTTGTCCGGTAAGAACGATCTTCTCTGCGTTAATAACAATTACAAAGTCGCCCATATCGATATGTGGCGCGAATGTTGTCTTGTGCTTGCCGCGAAGTAGAACGGCAGCATGGCTAGCGAGACGACCAAGCACAACGCCTTCCGCATCGATGACATGCCACTTACGAGTGACGTCACCAGCTTTTGGTGTAAAAGTACGCACGAGGTATCTCTCTTTCTAGCTATTTGATTCGGTTTAACTCGATGGCTAGTCCGCCATTTGAGTAGAGGGCTAGATTACCCGCCATCTCTGGCAGGGTCAAAATGGCCAAATTGGCCAAATTGGCTCACTTTTAGGCGGGATATATGACCTTTTCCAGGGTCAATCCATTGCCTGGAAAGACGTAGGAATCTGAGACCCGCTCTTTGTTCTCCAAGATGCCGACCATCCACTCTTTGCTCGATCGCCCTTCTCCAACAGCGACAGCGGCGCCCACCAAATTTCGTACCATCGAATAACAGAAGGCATTTGCTGCCACATCTGCGATCAGTAATCCAGTTGAATCTCGGTGCCATTCAAAGCGCTTCAAAGTGCGAACAGTCTTTTGGTCCTCGCGAAACTTACAAAATGCGGCGAAATCATGTTCTCCCAGCATTAGCGCGCTCGCCTCATTCATTAATTTTTCATCCAATTTGCGATACCAGGAGACTGTATTAAATCGATGGAGTGGAAGAACTACCTGATTATCATCGGCAATCCGATAACGATATTGCCGCTCGGTAGCTGAAAAACGAGCATGAAAATCATCGGCTGCTATTGCAACTTTCAAAATACGAATATCTGGATTTAGGATTCGATTAAGTCGAAAAGCCCAATTAGGAATATCTTCCGCCATGACGGGAACATCGACATGTATTACTTGGGCGCTGGCATGCACGCCAGCATCGGTGCGACCCGCAACAACTATTTCAACGGTAATTCCTGCAAGCTTAGAAAGCGCTTTTGTTAACTCGCCTTCGATAGTGTCGTGATCGGGCTGGGGCGCCCAGCCGGCATAGTTGGTACCGTCGTAAGCTAAATCAATTCTTAAACGACAAAACCCACTCGCAACTAAGAGAGTGGGCTCTGACATTTTAAATCAGTACAGCTAATTACTTAACGAGTTCAATTACCGCCATTGGAGCATTGTCACCATTACGTGGACCAACTTTGGTGATACGCGTGTATCCCCCATCGCGGGTCGCAAAGCTTGGTGCAATCTCTGTGAAAAGTGAGTGCACAACGCTCTTGTTTTGGATGGTCTCCATAACGCGACGACGAGCTGGAAGATCGCCAACCTTTGCAGCAGTGATTAACTTTTCTGCAAGCGGACGAAGGCGCTTGGCCTTGGTCTCTGTTGTCGTAATCTTTCCGTGTTCGAAAAGTTGTTCAGCCAGAGTACCTAGCAACAGCCTTTCGTGAGAAGGACCGCTACCTAGACGAGGACCTCTACTTGGACGTGGCATGATTTTCTCCTGACTTACTCTTGATTATTCGGCATCGACGAGATCATCGTCGACGTTAGTTCCGTAGTTAGCGTGCTTTGTTGGATCAAATCCGATTGGGCTGTCCTTAAGTTGGAGACCCATTCCATGAAGTTTCGCTTTAACTTCATCGATTGACTTTGAACCAAAATTACGAATATCCATTAGATCTGCTTCAGAACGTCCAACTAGTTCGCCTACAGTGTGAATTCCTTCGCGCTTTAGGCAGTTGTATGAACGAACTGTTAGATCAAGATCTTCGATTGGAAGCGCAAGATCAGCAGCTAGTGCAGCATCTTGGATGGAAGGTCCCATTTCGACACCTTCTGCATCAACATTTAGTTCGCGAGCAAGACCGAATAGCTCAACCAAAGTTTTTCCGGCTGATGCCATTGCATCGCCCGGCTTCATTGAACGCTTGGTCTCAACATCGACAATTAGTCGATCGAAGTCGGTGCGCTGCTCAACACGAGTTGCTTCTACCTTGTAGGTAACGCGAAGCACTGGTGAGTAGATTGAATCGACAGGGATGCGACCAATTTCGCCACCGGCAGCCTTGTTCTGAACCGCAGTTACGTAGCCGCGACCGCGCTCAACGGTAAGTTCAATCTCTAGATTGGCCTTTGCGTTAAGCGTTGCGATGTGTAGATCTTGGTTGTGAACGGCAACGCCGGCAGGTGCGGTGATATCAGCGCCGGTTACGACACCTTCACCAGACTTGCGAATATAAAGAAGTGATGGCTCATCGTTATCTGAAGAGAGAACGAGATTCTTGATGTTAAGAACAATCTCGGTGAGATCTTCCTTGACGCCATCAATTGTTGCGAATTCATGAAGTGCACCATTCACACGAATACTGGTCACCGCAGCGCCAGGAATCGAAGAAAGCAAGGTACGACGTAATGAATTTCCGAGGGTATAACCGAAACCTGGTTCTAACGGTTCGATGATGAACCGTGAGCGGTATTCGTTTTCTACTTCCTCAGTGAGGATGGGGCGTTGTGCTATTAGCACTTATTTCCTCCGTAGCTCTGGGAGATCCACTATTTGATCTCGCCGGGTTGTTTTTTAAGTTTTATTACTTGCTGTAAAGCTCGACGATAAGTTGTTCTTGAACCTGAGTATCAATCACGGTACGAGTTGGAAGTGCGTGGACCAAAATACGTAACTTTGAGCCAACAACTTCCATCCAGGCAGGAACTGCCTTCTCGCCCAATTCAGCGCTTGCGACGATGAATGGTGTGAGATCGTGTGAACTTGGTACTAGATCGATAACATCCATTGGAGTTACGCGGAATGAAGGAATGTTTACCTTCTTGCCGTTAACAAGGAAGTGACCGTGGCGAACTAGTTGACGGGCCATGTCGCGGCTCTTTGCAAAGCCAGCGCGGAAGACGACGTTATCTAGACGAGTTTCTAGAATGATAAGTAGGTTGTCACCAGTCTTACCTTGAAGACGGTTGGCCTCTTCGTAATATCCACGGAACTGCTTCTCTAGAACACCATAGATACGTGCGCACTTTTGCTTCTCGCGCAACTGACCTAGGTATTCAGATTCTTTGGCACGGCCGCGGCCATGCTGTCCTGGTGGATATGGACGAGATTCGATCGGACACTTTGGTCCATCGCACTTCGAGCCCTTAAGAAAGAGCTTTACTTTCTCGCGACGGCAACGCTTGCAATCTGCTCCGGTATAACGAGCCATTTATTCTCTTCCTTTCCTTAAACTCGACGTGGTTTGGTTGGACGGCAGCCATTGTGTGGGGCTGGAGTTACATCAGAGATGGCTCCAACTTCTAGGCCGGCAGCCTGTAATGAACGAATTGCAGTTTCGCGACCGGATCCTGGACCCTTAACGAAAACATCTACTTTCTTTAGACCATGTTCTTGCGCGCGACGAGCAGCAGCTTCGGCAGCCATTTGTGCGGCGAATGGTGTTGATTTACGAGAACCCTTAAATCCAACTTGGCCAGCTGATGACCAGGAAATAACGGCGCCGGAAGGATCAGTAATAGAGATGATTGTGTTGTTGAAGGTTGACTTGATGTAAGCCTGACCAACTGCAACGTTCTTCTTCTCTTTCTTGCGCATCTTGACTTTGCCCTTAGTTGCAGCAGCAGTCTTAGTTTTAGCAGCAGCCATTACTTGGTCTCCTTCTTCTTTCCAGCGATTGCCTTACGAGGGCCCTTACGTGTACGCGCATTTGTATGTGTGCGTTGTCCACGTACAGGAAGTCCCTTGCGGTGGCGAATACCTTGGTAGCTCTGGATTTCAACCTTGCGGCGAATATCTCCTGCTACTTCACGACGAAGGTCACCTTCGATTTTGTAATTTGCTTCGATGAATTCACGAAGCTTTGCCAATTCTGGCTCTTGAAGATCTTTGACGCGGACATCTGGGCTAACACCAGTTGCACTCAGAATTGCATGCGAACGGGTTAATCCGATTCCGAAAATGTAAGTGAGTGCAATCTCAACTCGCTTTTCGCGAGGAAGATCGACACCAACAAGACGTGCCATATCAGTACCTATTTCTATATCCGAAAGGTCCTCCGCAATGCACCCAAGATATGTATCTTGGCCTCAGCCTTTCGGTCCGAGGGTCTGAGCTATTAACTCAGTCGCATCACGCGTTCTTTTTTTTATTATCCCTGGCGTTGCTTGTGACGAAGATTGTCGCAAATAACCATAACGCGACCATTACGACGAATGACTTTGCACTTGTCGCAAATCTTCTTCACGCTTGGCTTAACCTTCACGATAACTCCTCTTACTTGTAACGATAGATAATTCGACCTCTTGTGAGATCGTAAGGACTTAGTTCTACAATCACACGATCTTCGGGCAAAATGCGAATGTAGTTCTGTCGCATCTTTCCGCTGATGTGTGCAAGTACTAGGTGTCCATTTGTTAACGTAACTCGAAACATTGCATTCGGTAGTGCTTCGGAAACGGTGCCTTCGATTTCGATTGCGCCGTCTTTCTTAGCCAAGCAGTACCTACATCTCTATTTCGGGTTATTTAACTTTCCGCCTGTTGGCAGATCCGACCATTTCTGGACAGAGGGTTAGTCTAAGGCGAGCCCCCGAAAAGGAGAAATCGGCTTCTTATACTCCCCTTCCCTCGGAAAATGTGGGATAAATGGGCGATTACAGTGGCCCAATGAAGCAGATTTTTAAGGGTGGGCTGGCCTGGAGCGCTGGGCGCGAACTCTTTGAAGGGGTCCTGGTTGAGGACGGCCGGATCAGCGCGATTGGGCCCGGCGCCCTAACCGCAGAGTCAGATGAAGTAATCGATCTTGCTGGTGGCTTCTTAATGCCTGGTTTTGGCGATGGGCATGCACATCCGATTATTGCTGGCCGTGAAGCACGTGGCCCAAAGATAACTGGAATGAAAGATTTAAAACTTATTCTGCAAGAAGTTAAAAAATACGCCGATACCAACCCAACCGAAACTTGGATTATTGGTGGGGCGTATGAAGCAGCGCTAATTGATGGTGGGGATTTCCTAGCGAGTTGGCTCGATGAATATGTAAGTGATCGCCCAGTAGTCCTGCACGCAGTAGATCACCATACAATTTGGGTGAACTCGAAAGCACTTGAAGCTGCTGGAATTACAAGTGCGACCAAGGATCCAGCAGGCGGAACTATTGCGCGCACAAACGATGGCTCGCCAAAAGGAACTTTGCGCGAACCAAGCGCAATCTCCTTAGTTCTAGATAAGGCACCAGCCCACACAGTTCAGTCAGATCTGCAAGCAATTAATTATGCTTGTGAACAATACCTAAAATTTGGCGTAACCAATGCAACTGAATGTTGGGTGGAAGCACCAATGGGTGAGGCTTACATAGAAGCGGCCAAGACCGGCGTTCTGACTATCGATATGAATTTAATGCAACTTGCAGATCCAAAATTATGGCAAGAACAAAGCCCCTACTTCCAAAATATTCGGAGCCAAGTTGAGACCCTAAATAGCCCGAAACTTGCAGCAAAAACAATCAAGTTCTTAACTGATGGTGCGCTATCAAGTGGAACCGCAGCTCTGCTTGAACCATATCTAGATGACCCAACAACATCCGGCTTAAAGATCTGGGATGATAAAAACTTACTCGAAGCACTAACCCATTTTGATTCACTGAAATTTCAAGTTCATATCCATGCGATTGGTGATGCTGCAGTGCGGCAATCACTCGATGCAATAGAAGCGATGGCAAAGGCCAACCCAACGTGGGATCGTCGCCCGACAATTGTGCATGCCCAACTTATTTCAAAAGCTGATCTACCTCGCTTTGCGAAGTTGGGAGTGATTGCAAACTTCCAACCACTCTGGACTTACCTAGATCCCATGAACAAAGAGTTGATCCTGCCTCGGATTGGTGAATCGCGAAACAGCTCCCAATATCAACTGCGCGATGTTTTAGATTCGGGCGCGCGAATTGCATTCGGAAGTGATTGGCCAGTTACCAGTGCGGATCCAATCGAGGCGCTATTTGTTCCAGTTTCTCGCAAAATTTCACCAGAAGATCGCGGCCCAGCCTGGTCACCAGAACAAGGAATAACTATTGCCGAATCGCTGCAAAGTTTCACAAGCGAGGTGGCCTACCAAAATTTCCGCGAGAATGAAATTGGAAAGTTAGAAGTCGGGATGCGAGCAAACTTTGTAGTCTTAGATAAAAACCCATTTGAAAATAGCGCGGTACAAATTTGCAATGTGTATATAGATGGAGTCTGCGTTAAATAAGGTTTGAGATCTCCACGCCAAATGCCGCTAGCTCGCTTTTTCCACCATCAATTGCAGTTAAGACAAATGGCTTGCCATCTGGTGCAAATGCAAAGGAATGTTCAAAGTGTGCACCGCGAGAACCATCTTGGGACACAACAGTCCAGTCATCGCTAAGAACTTTGGTCTTAGCGCTCCCCCGAGTAATCATTGGTTCGATAGCAAGTGCCATGCCGATTTTTAGTTCTGGTCCCATGCCGGCGGCGCCAAAGTTAAGAACGTGTGGCTCTTGGTGCATCTCGGTGCCAATTCCATGGCCACCATATTCACGCAATATTCCATAGTGGCCCTGCTCGTGAATAAGTTTTTCGATAGCGTAAGAAATATCAGTTAACTTTCCACCCACTTTGCCAGCGGCAATGCCTGCCCACATAGATGCCTCACAGGTATCCAATAATTTCTGATCTTCTGGATCAATGGTCCCAGCAATAATCGAGAAGGCGGAATCTCCGTGCCAGCCCTCGACTATTGCACCAAAATCTATTGAAACTACATCGCCATCAGCAATCGGACGATCATTTGGAATTCCATGAACAATCTCGTCATTTACTGACGCACATATGACTGCAGGATAACCGTGATAATTCAAGAAATTAGGCTTGGCCTTATTCTTCGCTAGATTCTCTACTGCGATTTGATTGAGTTGATTAGTCGTTACACCTGGTTTTATTGCGACCCGAATTAAATCTAAGGTTTCGGCGACAACGAGACCAGCCCGGCGCATTAACTTGAGTTGATCGAGGGTCTTTATTTGTATTGCCATGTTTGATCTACTTTAAGGCTGCGATCGCGCGATCGGCGATTTCATTAACTTCACCGATAGCTGAGATCGTCTTAAGCAACCCAGTCTTACGATAGTAATCAATAATTGGTGCTGTCTGTTCACTGTATACATCGAGGCGGTGGGCGATGACTTCTTCTTTATCGTCTTCGCGCTGATAGAGCTCGCCTTGGCAGAGATCGCAGATGCCAGCAGTTTTTGGTGCGTTAAATATTACGTGGGAAACACCGCCACAACCGCGGCAAGTGCGCCGGCCCGAGAGGCGCTTAATAATTTCTTCATTAGCAAGTGCAAATTCAAGAACAGCATCTAGTGTTGTGTCGGCTTTTACGAGCGCTTCCTTTAGGAAATCTGCTTGGCCAACATTTCTTGGATAGCCATCGAGGAGAAATCCGCTCTGGGCATCATCATGAGTCAGGCGATCCGCAACCATTTCATTTGTCACCGAATCTGGTACCAGGTTTCCAGCATCCATGTATGACTTCGCAAGTTTGCCGAGATCGGTTTCACCTTTAATGTTTAGGCGAAAAATGTCACCAGTTGAAATGTGTGGAATGCCAAAGTGCGATGCGAGGTGCAACGCTTGCGTACCTTTACCCGCACCTGGTGGACCTACCAGGATTAAGCGCATTACTTCAGGAATCCCTCATATGAACGTTGTTGTAACTGGGATTCGATCTGCTTTGCAGTATCAAGACCAACACCAACGACGATCAAAATAGCAGTTCCACCGAATGGGAAGTTAGAAGAAGCATTGAACAAGATCAACGCAGCGATTGGAATAACGGCGATCAAGGCCAGGTAGATCGCACCTGGTGCTGTGATACGTGAGAGAACATATTGGAGATATTCCGCAGTTGGCCGACCGGCACGAATGCCTGGAATGAATCCGCCGTACTTCTTCATATTCTCTGCTACTTCATCTGGGTTGAAAGTAATTGCAACATAGAAGTAGGTAAAGAAAATAATTAACGCCGCATAAGAGAAGATATAAATAGGGTGATCGCCCTTTACAAGATTCTGCTGAATCCAGACCGCCCACTTTGAAGAACTTCCAGAGAAGTTAACGATCAAAGATGGAATGTAGAGAAGTGAGGATGCGAAAATAACTGGGATAACGCCTGCTTGGTTTACCTTGATTGGAATATATGTTGATGTGCCGCCGTACTCTTGGCGACCAACTTGGCGCTTGGCGTATTGAACTGGAATACGTCGCTGGGCTTGCTCAACGAAGACCACGCCAGCAACAACCAGGATTCCAACGGCAGTCACGAATAGGAATGCAAAGAGGCCCTTTTGTAGTTTGATTGACCAGAGCTGAGTTGGGAAACGTGCTGCGATAGATGTGAAGATCAAGATTGACATACCGTTACCGACACCGCGATCAGTTATCAATTCACCGAGCCACATGATTACAGATGTTCCGGCAGTCATGACGAATACCATGGTCAAAATTCTTGGCCAAGTAGCATCCGGAATAATTGGATAAGAACAACCGCTAAACAGACGTCCTGGTGTCCGAGCAACTGCGATTAGGCCAGTTGATTGCAGAATTGAAAGACCGATTGTTAAGTAACGGGTGTACTGGGTGAGCTTTGAAGTTCCAGATTGTCCTTCATTTTTCAATGCTTCAAAACGTGGGATTACCACAGTTAGAAGTTGAATAATGATTGAGCTGGTGATGTAAGGCATGATTCCCAGCGCAAAAACTGAAAGTTGTAGAAGTGCGCCACCGGAGAAGAGGTTAATCAATCCGAATAGGCCACCAGAGTTCGCTTGCTTTAAACAAGTTTGAACGTTGGTGTATGAAACTCCTGGTGTTGGAACAATTGAACCAAAACGGAAGAGCCCCATAATTGCAAGAGTGAAGAAAATCTTTTTACGCAGATCTGGAGTCTTAAACGCCTTACCAAATGCTGAGAGCATGACTTTCTCCTTCTAGAACTAGTTAAGAGTTAGAGCTTCTTGGCAGATCCGCCAGCAGCAGAAATCTTTTCAGATGCTGATGATGAAAATGCGTGGGCTTCAACAGTTACTTTTACTGAAATTTCACCGTTACCGAGAACCTTGATTGGGTAGCCATCACGAACTGCGCCCTTTGCAATTAGATCCGCGACAGTGACATTGCCACCCTTTGGATAAAGTGCATTGATCGTTGAAACATTAACTGGCTGATATTCCGTGCGCTCTGGGTTTTTGAAACCACGGAGTTTAGGAAGACGCATAACTAGTGGAAGCTGACCGCCTTCAAAGCCGGCGCGAACAGTGTTACGAGCACGTGTTCCCTTGCCACCGCGACCTGCAGTCTTACCCTTTGAAGCTTCACCGCGACCCTTACGAGTACGTGACTTCTTTGCTCCTGGAGCTGGACGTAGATGATGAACTTTTAGCACCATTGTTATTCAACCTCCTCAAGTTTGACGAGGTGGCGAACAGCGACGACCATTCCACGAATTTCTGGACGATCTTCCTTCACCACTACATCACCGATTCTTTTTAGACCTAGTGAACGCAAAGTGTCGCGGTGTTCTGGACGAGCACCGACCTTTGAACGTAGTTGGGTAACTTTTAAACGAGGCATTAGGCACCTACCTGTGCAGCCATGGCACGAGCAATTGCTGCTGGTGCGACATCTTCAAGTGGAAGGCCGCGGCGTGCTGCGATTGCTGTTGGAGATTCCAAAGCATGTAGCGCTGCAACCGTTGCGTGAACCATGTTGATTGGATTGTTAGATCCAAGTGACTTGGTCAAAATATCTGTGATTCCGGCACATTCCAATACAGCACGTACTGGACCGCCAGCAATAACTCCGGTACCTGGTGATGCTGGACGAAGTAGAACTACGCCGGCAGCTTTTTCACCTTGAACTGGGTGTGGGATGGTTCCATAAATGCGTGGAACTTTGAAGAAAGATTTCTTCGCTTCTTCAACGGCCTTAGCAATAGCTTGTGGAACTTCCTTAGCCTTGCCGTAACCAATTCCAACGGTTCCATTCATGTCGCCAACAACAACAAGTGCTGTGAAAGAGAAACGACGTCCACCCTTTACAACCTTTGATACGCGGTTAATGAAAACTACGCGTTCGGTGTAAGGAGACTTCTCTTTTTCAGGACCGCCATCGCGACCACGACGCTCGCGGCGATCTCCGCCGGCGCCCTTACCACCAGCGCGAGGATCGCGTGAGGTATCTGAAGTACTAGTAGGAGTAGTTGCCATTAGAAGTCCAATCCGCCCGCGCGAGCAGCTTCAGCAAGTGCAGCAACGCGACCATGGTATTTATTTCCACCGCGATCAAAGACGACCGAGGTAATTCCTTTTTCCTTAGCGCGATCTGCAATTGCTGAGCCAACGTGGCGCGCCTTTGCACTCTTGTCGCTAGCGGAATCCTTACGCAAGTGATCTTCCATGGTTGAGGCTGAAACAATCGTTTGACCAATTGAATCATCAACAATCTGAACGAAGAGATGTCGAGCAGAACGTGAGACCACAAGGCGTGGACGAGCAGTAGTGCCAGTAACTTTCTTACGGACACGGAAGTGACGACGGGCGCGTGCTTTCTGAGCAGACCCCTTAGCGACTTTTACACCGATTGCCATTACTTCTTACCTGTCTTTCCTTGCTTGCGGCGGATACGTTGACCATCTAAGTGCAATCCCTTGCCCTTATATGGATCAGATTTGCGTAGCTTCTGAATCTTTGCAACAGTCTCTCCAACAAGTTGCTTATCGATTCCAGAAATATGGAAACGAGTTGGAGATTCAACCTTGAAAGATATTCCTTCAGGTGCTGGGAAATCGATTGGGTGGCTGTATCCAAGTTGGAATTCCAAGCCCTTGCCCTTTTCAGCAACACGGTAACCAACACCGACGATGGTGATTGATTTCGAGTAACCGTTTACAACGCCTTCGATTAGGTTTGAAACCAAGGTACGTGACAGTCCATGAAGTGAACGTGCAACGCGACCATCATCTGGACGAGTCAAAGTTAGCGTTGTACCTTCTTGCGAGATCGCAATTGGTTCAGCGATTTGATGTGTAAGTGAACCCTTAGGTCCCTTAACAGTTACAAGTGAGCCAGCGATTGATACTTCAACGCCAGATGGAACGGTGATTGGGTTACGACCGATACGTGACATCTAAATCACCATACGTAGGCGAGAACTTCTCCGCCTACCCCTTGCTTGTTCGCTGCCTTGTCGGTCAATAGACCAGACGAGGTAGAAATGATTGCTACGCCAAGGCCACCAAGGACCTTAGGAAGCGCAGTCGACTTTGCGTAAACGCGAAGTCCTGGCTTGGAAACGCGACGTAGACCTGCGATTGAACGCTCCCGGTTTGCACCGAACTTGAGGTCGATTGTCAGCGTCTTTCCAAAACCTGTTGCTGAATTATCTACTTTGAAGCCTGCGATGAAACCCTCTTGCTTAAGGATTTCAGCAATACGAACCTTTACCGATGAAGATGGCATTGATACCACTTCATGATAGGCAGAGTTCGCGTTGCGCAGACGAGCAAGCATGTCCGCGATCGGATCTGTCATTGTCATTCTTGGCCTCTGGCCTTTCTCGAGCTGGTTTCCTAACTTTTGTTAGGACCTTTCACGTAGTTGTTCTGGAGAAGTAACCAAGTTGGTCACTTCCTTAAATCTTTTAAAACTCGCTGATTACCAGCTCGCCTTTGTAATGCCTGGAAGTTCGCCACGGTGTGCCATTTCACGGAAACAGATACGGCAGATACCAAACTTTTGGTAGACCGCATGAGGACGACCGCAACGTTGGCACCGGGTGTAACCACGAACCTTGAATTTAGGTTTGCGGCTAGCTTTAACCTTTAGTGATGTCTTTGCCATGTGGGCGCGCCTCTCTTAGTTTTCCTTGAATGGGAAGCCGAGTGCACGAAGTAATTCGCGACCCTCTTCATCATTCTTGGCAGTAGTTACGAAAGTGATATCCATACCGCGAGTACGGTCAATCTTGTCTTGTTCGATTTCTGGGAACACAACCTGCTCGGTCAGACCGAAGGTGTAGTTTCCATTTCCATCGAACTGCTTTGGCGATAGACCGCGGAAGTCGCGAATACGAGGAAGTGCGATTGAAAGTAGGCGATCTGTGAACTCCCACATCCGATCATTACGAAGAGTTACGTGAGCACCGATTGGCATTCCTTCACGCAACTTAAATTGAGCGATTGACTTACGAGACTTAGTTACTTGTGGCTTTTGTCCGGTGATCGTTGTGAGATCGCGGATTGCGCCTTCAATTAACTTAGAGTCACGAGCTGCTTCACCAACACCCATATTCACAATTACCTTTGTGAGGGTTGGGATCTGCATTACGTTCTTGTAAGCAAACTTACTCTTTAGCGCCGGCTTAATTTCAGCCTGGTAACGGGCCTTTAAGCGTGGGGCGGTTGCAGTAGACATGATTAGATGTCCTTTCCAGAGCGGCGAGAGATGCGAACATTCTTACCCTCTTCATCTTTGCGAGATCCAGTACGAGTAGCAGTTCCATCGCCATCAACAATCATCACATTTGAGATGTGAATTGCTGATTCAACGGTGAGAATTCCGCCAACCTTGACGCCGCGCTCACTAGTAGTTTCTTGAGTGTGGCGCTTAACGCGAGCAACACCTTCAACAAGAACGCGTGATGCGCCCTTATCTACTTCAAGAACTTTTCCAGTTACGCCTTTATCTTTACCGGCAATAACAAGGACGGTATCGCCCTTCTTAATCTTTACTAACTTTGCCATTTTTTAGAGCACCTCCGGAGCTAGCGAGATGATCTTCATGAACTTCTTGTCGCGAAGTTCGCGAGCAACTGGTCCGAAGATACGAGTTCCGCGTGGTTCGCCATCAGCCTTGAGGATGACAGCAGCGTTCTCATCAAACTTAATGTATGAACCATCAGGACGACGGTTCTCCTTAACGGTACGAACGATGACAGCCTTTACGACTTCACCCTTCTTTACTTGACCGCCAGGAATTGCATCCTTAACAGAGCAAACAATGATGTCGCCGATTCCGGCGTAACGACGTGAGGAACCGCCGAGAACACGGATACAAAGAAGTTCCTTTGCGCCAGTGTTATCTGCAACTCGAAGTCGGGATTCTTGTTGAATCATTTTTTATTCAGCCAGCCCCTCTACTTAGCCTTCTCGAGGATCTCGACGACGCGCCAACGCTTGGTAGCGGAGAGCGGACGAGTTTCCATCAAGAGAACGCGATCACCGATGCCGGCGCTGTTGTTTTCATCATGTGCTTTTAGCTTATGAGTACGAGTCATAACCTTTGAGTACATGCCGTGCTTGACCTGATTCTGGATTTCGACAACGACAGTTTTTTCCATCTTGTCGGAAGTTACGATGCCTTCACGAGTCTTACGGAATCCGCGAGTTTCTTCGCTGGAGTTTGTAGTCATGCTGCACCTCCGATTCCTAATTCACGTTCACGCAAAATTGTGTAAATCCGCGCAATCTCTTTACGTACCGCAGTCAGACGACCGTGGCTCTCGAGTTGACCTGTTGCCGCTTGGAAACGAAGGTTGAATAGCTCTTCCTTCGACTCGCGAAGCTTTAGGCCCAATTCTTCTGATGCCAAAGCGCGAAGCTCTTCGTTAGTAACGATATTTGCCATTAGAACTCCTCACGACGAACTACTCGACACTTCATTGGCAACTTGTGAATCGCGCGAGTCATTGCCTCGGTAGCGATATCTTCGGTCACGCCTGAAATTTCAAACATTACGCGTCCTGGCTTAACGTTCGCGATCCACCATTCAGGTGAACCCTTACCGGAACCCATACGTGTTTCAGCAGGCTTCTTGGTAAGCGGACGATCTGGATAAATATTGATCCAAACTTTTCCACCGCGCTTGATATGACGAGTCATAGCAATACGAGCAGCTTCAATTTGACGGTTAGTTACGTAAGCGGGTTCCATAGCTTGGATTCCGTAGTCTCCGAATGAAACTTCAGTTCCGCCCTTTGACTTACCACCGCGCTTTGGGTGGTGTTGCTTACGGTGCTTAACTTTGCGTGGAATTAACATTTAGGCCTCGCCCCCTTCAGTAACAACTTCTGTAACTACATCTGCAACAACCACTGGAGCCTCTGTCGCAACAGCGCTTTCGGCTGCGCGAGATTCAACAGTTGAAGTTGTAACTTCACCGCGTGGTGCACGTGGTGCACGAGATCCACCGCGAGTTGGCTTTGGCGCACGTGCTGCAGCAAGTGCTGCTGCTGCGCGCTCGGTACGTGATTCGATAACTTCACCCTTATAGATCCAAACTTTTACGCCAAGACGGCCGAAGGTTGTGTGGGCTTCATAGAATCCGTAATCGATATCAGCACGAAGTGTGTGAAGAGGTACGCGACCTTCACGATAGAACTCAGAGCGAGACATTTCTGCGCCACCAAGACGACCACCACACTGAACACGAATGCCCTGTGCGCCAGCCTTCAAAGCAGTCTGCATTGATTTACGCATTGCGCGACGGAATGAAACACGAGCAGCAAGCTGTTCGGCGATTCCTTGCGCAACGAGTTGGGCGTCAATCTCTGGATTCTTAACTTCAAGAATGTTTAGTTGTACTTGCTTACCAGTTAGCTTTTCTAGATCAATGCGGATGCGATCTGCTTCGGTTCCGCGACGACCGATAACAATTCCTGGACGAGCAGTGTGTAGGTCGATACGAACACGTTCACGTGTACGCTCGATTTCGATACGTGAAACTCCGGCGCGCTCCATGCCCTTAGACATCATGCGACGGATCTCAATATCTTCTTTTACATAATCCTTGTATAGCTTCTCGGCATACCAACGTGACTTAAATTCAGTTGTGATACCTAGGCGAAAGCCGTGTGGATTTACTTTTTGACCCATTTATTCGGCCTTCCCTGTAGTAGTAGCTTTCTTCGCAGGTGCTTTTTTGGCTGCTGCCTTCTTGGCAGGTGCCTTCTTAGCAACTGGTGCATCTGTTGTTGCAGCTTCTGGAGCCTTAACAACTGGCGCATGCTTAAGAACTTTCTTTGGGCCATTTGAACGATAGTTACGATCATCTGAAACAACCAAAGTAATTGAAGAAGTACGCTTGCGAATTTGGAAACCGCGGCCTTGGGCACGTGGACGAAAGCGCTTGAGCGTGAAGCCCTCGTCAACAAGTGCTTCTGCTACCCAAAGTTCTGAGGCATCACGTAGTGATGGATTCTTCTGCTTTGCGTTAGCAACTGCTGAGGCTAGAAGTGTGTAAAGCTCGCCGGCAACTTCTTGGTTAGCGAACTTCAAAGTTGAAAGTGCAGTGTCTGCGCGCTCACCGCGAATGATGTTTACAACGCGACGTGCCTTCTGAGGAGTTGTGCGAGTTTCGCGAAGAATCGCGCGCGCAACTAGGGCTTGGTTAGCGAAATCTGTATTAGCCACGTGACACCCGCGCATCTCCCTTGATGTGACCCTTGAAGGTACGAGTTGGTGAGAACTCACCAAGCTTGTGACCGATCATGGCGTCTGTGATGAAAACTGGAACGTGCTTGCGACCATCGTGTACTGCGATGGTGTGGCCAATCATTGATGGCGTGATCATTGAACGGCGAGACCAAGTCTTGATAACAGTCTTAGTGTTCGCAGCATTCTGAGCATCCACCTTCTTAACAAGATGACCGTCCACGAATGGACCCTTCTTCAAACTACGTGGCATTAGTGGGCTCCTTATCGTTTCTTGTTCGACTTGCGACGGCGGACAATCATTGAATCACTCGCTTTTTTCTTGCGAGTACGCATTTCTGGCTTACCCCAAGGTGAAACTGGGTGTCGTCCACCTGAAGTTTTACCTTCACCACCACCGTGTGGGTGGTCAACAGGGTTCATAACAACACCACGAACCGTTGGGCGAATGCCTAACCAGCGCTTGCGGCCAGCTTTTCCATAGTTAATATTTGATTGTTCTGCGTTTCCGACTTCACCAATAGTTGCGCGGCAGCGAACATCAACGTTGCGAATTTCACCAGATGGCATACGTAGTTGTGCGTATGGACCTTCTTTGGCTGCAAGTTGTACTGATGCACCGGCAGAACGAGCAATCTTTGCTCCGCCACCTGGGCGAAGTTCGATTGCGTGGATCATCGTTCCAACTGGAATGTTACGAAGTGGCAAGTTATTACCAGGCTTGATATCTGCTGATGGACCGTTTTCGATCGCATCGCCCTGGTTCAACTTATTTGGCGCAATGATGTAACGCTTTTCGCCATCTGCGTAATGCAGAAGCGCGATACGTGCCGTGCGGTTTGGATCGTATTCAATATGGGCAACCTTTGCTGGTACGCCATCTTTATCGTTACGAAGGAAATCAATTAGACGGTAAGCACGCTTGTGGCCGCCACCTTGGTGACGAACAGTGATCTTTCCGCTTGCGTTACGGCCACCCTTTGAGTGAATTGGACGAACCAATGACTTCTCAGGAGTTGTGCGAGTGATTTCTGCGAAATCAGGAACGCTTGCACCGCGTTGACCAGGAGTGGTCGGCTTAAGTTTACGTAAGGCCATTTTTTATCCCTTTTCCTCTTCTAACCAGGCTCCCTTAGGAGACCGGTCCTCCGAAGATGTCGATGCGGTCGCCAGCTGCTACGTGCACAATCGCACGCTTGGTGTCGTTGCGCTTTCCAAAACCAACCTTGGTGCGCTTGCGCTTACCTTCACGGTTCATTGTGTTAACGCTTATAACCTTGACGCCAAATACTTTCTCGACTGCAATCTTGATTTCAGTCTTGTTAGCACGTGGGTCAACCAAAAATGTGTACTTATTCTCATCTAGAAGTCCGTAGGACTTTTCAGAGACAACTGGAGCTAGAAGGATCTCGCGATGGTCTTTCATGCTGAAACCTCAACTTCGCTCTCTCGTGCAACGGCTGTTGCTGGTCTGTTAGATCCAGTTATGAATTCGCGAATCGCTGTTTCAGTGAAAACGATGTCATCACTTACTAGAACGTCATAGGCATTTAGTTGATCGTTAACGATCAAGTGAAGATTGTCTGCGTTGCGAAGTGAACGCCATGCCACATCTTCAGTACGAGCAAGAACAACGAGCAAGTTCTTGCGATCTGAGAATTGACGAACTGCAGTGATGGCGCCAGAAGTCGTTGGGGTCTTTGCGATTGCATCAATTACGTGAATGCGATCTTCGCGTTGACGATCTGAAAGAACACCCTTAAGGGCAGCGGCAATCATCTTCTTCGGTGTGCGTTGGTCATATGAACGAGGAACTGGTCCATGTGAAACGCCACCGTGACGCTGAAGTGGAGCACGGACAGAACCCTGACGAGCACGGCCGGTTCCCTTCTGCTTGAAAGGCTTCTTACCGGTACCGCTTACTTCACCACGGTTCTTTGTCTTTGCAGTACCTGCGCGAGCAGCAGCAAGTTGTGCGACAACTACTTGGTGGATCAGTGGAACATTTGCTTGCACATCGAAAGTTTCTGCTGGCAAATCAATGCTGCCAGTTACCTTTCCTTCTGCGCTCTTGATATCTACTTTAAGGGCCATTGTTATGCACCTGCCGTTTCAGAAACAGCCATCTTCGCCGCTGAGCGGATAAAGACGATTGAGTTTGTTGGACCAGGAACTGCACCCTTGATTAGAAGAAGTGACTTCTCGGCATCAACTGAATGAATTAAAAGATTTTGAGTTGTAACTGTTTCAACACCCATGCGGCCCATCATGCGCTTTCCTTTGAAAACGCGACCTGGTGTTGTTCGGTTACCGATAGAACCTGGCATACGGTGCTTACGGTCAACACCGTGAGATGCTCCGATACCAGAGAAACCGTGGCGCTTCATAACACCAGCAGAACCTTTACCTTTTGAAGTTCCGGTTGCATCAACAATTTCGCCAGCGGCAAAGACATCTGCGCGAAGTTCTTGACCTACTGTGTAAGAGGCAGCATTTGAAGTGCGAAGTTCAGCAACTTCTGAGCGTGGAGTTACTCCTGCTTTAGCAAAGTGACCAGCCTCTGGCTTGGTAACTTTACGAGGATCGATTGCACCAAAAGCGATTTGAACGGCTTGGTAGCCGTCAATCTCTGGTGTGCGAATCTGGGTAACAACACATGGACCAGCTTGGATAACCGTTACTGGAACAATTTTATTGTTGGCATCAAAGACCTGAGTCATGCCAAGTTTCTTGCCAAGGATGCCTTTGATGGCCGAACCTTGGGACTGGGTAACTTTTGCGATTGTCATTTTTAGTTAGCCGTCCTTATAGCTTTATCTCGATGTCAACGCCGGCTGGAAGATCCAGGCGCATCAATGAATCAACGGTCTTTGGAGTTGGGTCGATGATGTCGATCAAGCGCTTATGTGTGCGCATCTCGAAGTGTTCACGACTGTCCTTGTACTTGTGAGGAGAGCGAATCACACAAAAAGTGTTCTTCTCTGTTGGCAACGGAACTGGGCCAGCGACAGTTGCCCCGGTGCGCTCAACAGTTTCTACAATCTTCTTTGCAGAGTTGTCGATCACTTCGTGGTCGTATGCCTTAAGCCGAATGCGGATCTTTTGTCCCGCCATTTGCTTCTCCTTTTTTTCTTTAAACCTTGGAAAAATTGTTGTTGTAAGTGGCCCTTTTCAGAGCCACTTACTCACTTCTTTTTTACTACTTGATGATCTTGGTAACTCGACCTGCTCCTACGGTGCGGCCACCTTCGCGGATTGCGAAACGTAGGCCTTCTTCCATAGCGATTGGTTGAATTAGAGCAACAGTCATTTCAGTGTTATCGCCAGGCATAACCATTTCTGTTCCTGATGGAAGAGTTACGATTCCTGTTACGTCAGTTGTACGGAAGTAGAACTGTGGACGATAGTTATTGAAGAATGGTGTGTGACGTCCGCCTTCATCCTTTGAAAGGATGTAAGCATTCGCAGAAAAGTCTGTGTGAGGTGTGATTGACCCTGGCTTGCAGACAACCTGACCACGCTCTACATCTTCACGCTTGGTACCGCGTAGAAGAAGACCAACGTTCTCGCCTGCTTGACCTTCATCAAGAAGCTTACGGAACATTTCGACACCAGTAACGGTTGTCTTCTGTGAATCTGGACGGATACCAACGATTTCAACTTCTTCGTTGACCTTGACGATACCGCGCTCGATACGACCAGTTACAACAGTTCCACGACCTGTGATTGTGAAAACGTCTTCTACTGGCATCAAGAATGGCTTATCAACTTCGCGTGCTGGTTGTGGAATGAATGAATCCACTGCAGCCATAAGTTCCATGATTGATTCAGCCCACTTGGCATCTCCTTCGAGAGCCTTAAGTGCTGAGATGCGGACGATTGGTGTGTCATCGCCTGGGAATTCGTACTTGCTTAGAAGTTCGCGAACTTCCATTTCTACAAGTTCAAGAATTTCTTCGTCATCGACCATATCTGACTTGTTTAGCGCAACAACGATTGAAGGAACGCCAACCTGACGAGCAAGTAGTACGTGCTCCTTGGTTTGTGGCATTGGTCCATCAGTTGCAGCTACTACGAGAATTGCACCGTCCATTTGAGCTGCGCCGGTGATCATGTTCTTGATGTAGTCAGCGTGGCCTGGGCAGTCAACGTGTGCGTAGTGACGTGACTCAGTCTGGTATTCGATGTGTGCGATCGAGATCGTGATACCGCGTTGACGCTCTTCTGGCGCCTTATCGATCTGATCGAAAGGTGTGAATGGGTTTACATCAGGGTACTTATCGTGAAGTACCTTTGAGATGGCAGCAGTAAGAGTGGTCTTACCGTGGTCGATGTGACCAATTGTGCCAATGTTTACGTGCGGCTTATTCCGCTCGAACTTTGCCTTTGCCACTTTTTCCTCCTGTTGGTTCTTTTAGTTTGTTTGTTTGGTTGTTTTCGTTTGCCGAGAGCTCGTTGCGATTACTCGCCGCGAACCTTCGCGATGATTTCCTTCGCGACCGCGGCTGGGACTTCGGCATACGAATCAAATTGCATGCTGTAGCTTGCGCGACCTTGTGTTCTGCTTCGTAGATCTCCGACATAGCCGAACATCTCTGATAGCGGAACAACAGCTTTGACAATACGAGCGCCTGAACGCTCATCCATGGATTGAATTTGTCCGCGACGAGAGTTGAGATCGCCGATGACATCGCCCATGAAATCTTCTGGGGTGATTACTTCAACTGACATAACTGGTTCCAGAATTACTGGACCGGCTAGGCGAGCTGCTTCTCTGAATGCTTGTAAACCTGCAATTTTGAAGGCAAGTTCGGAAGAGTCAACATCGTGGTACGCGCCGTCAAGAAGAGTTACTTGAACATCAACTAGTGGATAGCCAGCTAGTGGACCATTCTGCATACCTTCTTTACAGCCAACATCAACTGAAGGAATGTATTCCTTAGGGATGCGACCACCGGTGATCTTGTTGATGAACGCGTAGCTGTGCTCGCTTCCTGCTGCGAGTGGCTCAATAGCGATCTGAACCTTAGCGAATTGACCGGAACCACCAGATTGCTTCTTGTGGGTGTAGTCATAACGATCAACTGGCTTACGAAGAGTTTCGCGATAAGCAACTTGTGGCTTACCAACGTTTGCTTCAACTTTGAATTCGCGACGCATACGG
>Ga0114959_10000806_pt1 | contig 29292 bp, 28 predicted proteins | sample C_130625_EF_Meta_FD_87317 | JGI IMG/M metagenome (GOLD analysis project Ga0114959, IMG submission 87317) | Freshwater microbial communities from Lake Croche, Canada to study carbon cycling - C_130625_EF_MetaG | ecosystem: Environmental > Aquatic > Freshwater > Lake | place: Lake Croche, Canada... | reverse complement strand
GCGGCCCTGCCGACAACTATGCACGCTTTATGGCGCAGCGCTTAGGCGAAGAGCTCAAGCAATCGTTTGTGATCGACAACAAACCCGGTGCAGGCTCCATCATTGGCACTGACTTTGCAGCCAAATCACCTGCTGACGGCTATACCTTGCTCATGATGTCCAACACGCAAACGGTCAACGAATCGCTCGTCCCCAACAAGCCCTTCGCCTTGATGAAGGACTTTGTCGGCATCGCTCCGGTCAATTACTCCAACTTGCTGTTGGTGGTGCACCCCTCGGTGCCTGTCAAGACGGTGGGTGAACTGGTGGCCTTGGCCAAATCCAAACCCGGTAAGCTGAACTATGCCTCGTCGGGCAATGGCACGCCTTACCACATGGCCGGTGAATTGTTCAAGTTCATGGCGGGCGTTGACATGACCCATGTGCCCTACAAAGGCAGCTCGGGTGCACGCACCGACACTGTCGGCGGACAGGTGGACTTGATGTTTGACGCTGAAACCACCATGGCGGTCATGTCGCGAGAGGGCAAGGTGCGCGCCTTGGCCGGAACAGGCCTCGCCAGGTCCGCGAACTTGCCAGACATACCCACCGTGGCTGAAACGGTGCCCAAGTTTGAAGCCACCATCTGGCTGGGCCTGATGGCGCCCAAAGGCACACCCGCCGATGTGGTGAACAAGCTGAATGCCGAAGTGCGCAAAATTGTGAACAACCCCGAGGTGAAAGTCGCTTGGGCCAAGCAAGGTGCAGTGCCGATGTCGATGAGCGTGTCCGAGTTTGACCAGTACTTGAACGCCGACATCGCAAAATGGACCCACATTGTGAAGATCTCAGGCGCTAAGCCAGACTGACACCGGACTGGCGAATGACCCAGACGGTGGCGTTTCAATTGAACGGACACGGCGTGTCCGTGCCAAACGACAGCGGGCAAAGTTTGCTGCATCTTTTGCGCAACACGTTGCAGCTCAAAGCCACGCGCATGGGTTGCGGGCAAGGCCAGTGCGGTGCTTGCCGCGTCATGCTTGACGGCCATGCTGTGGCCGCTTGCGAAACGCCTTTATGGGCCATCGAAGGCAAATCCGTCACCACGGTGGAGGGCTTGGGCAACCGATCCGCACCGCATGCGCTTCAAACCGCATTCATTGAAGAGCAAGCCATGCAGTGTGGCTTTTGCACCAGCGGCATTTTGATGTCGGCGGCGGCCTTGCTGCTACGACAGCCGCGACCCTCGCGCGCGGACATTGTGCAAGCCATCGACGGACATTTGTGCCGCTGTGGGGCGCACAACCGGGTGGTGCGAGCGATTGAAAAAGCCGCTGCACGGCTGGCCGCGCCATGACGCCCGAATCCCTCAAAGCCCAGCCGCTGCTGCGCCAATGGCTGGGCCTGGGGCCAGCCGGACAGGTGCAGGCGTTTTCGGGCAAAGTGGATTTGGGGCAAGGCATCTCCCATGCGCTGAGGCTGATCGTGGCCGAAGAATTGAGACTGCCCCCTGCGCAAATCGACATGGTGCCAGCCAGCACCCAGTTCAGCCCCGATGAAGCCGTGACCTCGGGCAGCTTGTCAGTGCAGCACTCCGGCTCAGCCCTGCGCTGTGCGGCAGCGCATTGGCGCGAAGCCTGTCGGCAGACCATGGCCAAGCGTTTGGGCCTTGAGCCTTCTGCTGTGCGGTGTGCAGGGGGTCATTTTTTTGCCGCTGGGGACCCTGCTGGCCATGCCCTTCGGCTTTCCTACCATGAGGTATCAGACCATGCGATGTGGGACAGCGCGATTGAGGCTGTTCATGCACAGGCGCCCCATGCCGCCATGGACCTGATCCACTGGGCCACCGAAACCACCCCCGTTCGCCCCGACGTGACGGCCAAAGTATTTGGCGAGTTTGAATACATCCACGACCGCGTCATGCCGGGCGTGTCGCACCCCATGTGCCACGGCAGGGTGTTCAGGCCCGGCACATTGGTCGCCGAGGTGATAGAACAGGACATGCAGGCTTTGGCAACCAACTTGCTAGGCACCGCAGGTGTGCTCAAGGTCGTGCGCGACGGTTTGTTGCTGGGCGTCTTGACCGAAACCGAAAACGCCTTGGACGCCATCGCCCGCAAGGTTGAAGCAGGCGCTGCAGAAGGCCAATTCTGGCGCTGCGCGGCCGAAGTCCCCGATCCATTGAACTTGTCATCATGGTTGAAAACGCAAGCCCATGAGACCACCGTGGTGGCCGACACCTCCACCCAAACGAAGAGCAATAACGCTGCACATCAGCGGGTGGTAGCCGAATTTGAACGTCCCTTTGTACAGCACGCCTCGATCGGCCTTTGCTGTGCTGTGGCCCAATGGTCAGCGCAGTCCTCTGCCGCCCATCTTGAAGTCTGGAGCCACAGCCAAGGCATTTACAACTTGCGCCGGGACTTGGCGCTGGCTTTTGATGTGCCCGCCGAACAGGTGCAGGTCTCGCATGTGGAAGGCGCAGGCTGCTATGGTCACAACGGCGCAGACGATGTGGCTTGGGATGCCGCGTGGCTGGCGCAACGTGTTCCCGAGCGCCCAGTGCGGGTGCAGTGGACACGACAAGCCGAGTTGGGTCATGCCCCTTTGGCTCCGGCCATGGTGGTGCGCATCGATGCAGGCTTGGATGAATGGGGTCAGCTCACAGACTGGACACAAACCGTTTGGGGCCACGGTCATGGTACGCGGCCAGGCCGCGGCAAAACACCGGCTTTGCTGGGCGCATGGCAAATCGCCGATCCGGCACCCGTGACCCTGGCCGTGAATGCCGCGATGGCAGTCGGTGGCGGCTCCGAGCGCAACGCCCAACCCCCTTACGACGTTCCATGGCTGAAAGTCATCAACCACCGCGTGCTGAACATGCCGTTTCGCGTCTCGGCCATGCGGGCCTTGGGTGCGCCCCTCAATGTGTTGGCTGCAGAGTCGGTTATGGACGAATTGGCCATCCTGCAATCACAAGATCCGCTGGGGTTTCGTCTAGCGCATCTTCCCGGCTCAGTCCACGCACGTGCCGCAGCGGTGCTGCAAAAAGCGACCGACATGGCGGGCTGGACAATCGCACGAACTGACAAGCGGCCAGAAGGCTGGGGCCGCGGCTTGGCGTATGCACGGTACAAAAACACCGGCGCGTTTTGCGCGGTGGTGGTCGAACTGGTGGTGGCCGAAAAAGTGAAGCTGCGCAAAGTCTGGATCGCCGCTGATGTGGGTCATGCAGTCGATGCCGACGGCGCCATCAACCAGCTCGAAGGCGGCGCCTTGCAAGCGGCCAGTTGGGCGCTCTGCGAAGCGGCGCAACTCAGTCCACAAGGCATCACCTCCAATGACTGGACGCGCTACCCGATTTTGAAATTCAGCGACATGCCCGAAGTGTCTGTGGCCTTGATGCCCGATGCAGACTACGCTTCGCTGGGCGCTGGCGAATGCAGTTCCGGTCCGACTTGCGCGGCCATTGCCAACGCCATTTTTGATGCCATCGGTGTGCGCGTGCGCAGCATGCCTTTCACCCCTGACAACCTGATGCGCGCCATCGACAACGATTACGACAGCGACGCAACAATCCACCCTTCAACCTCTTGATCAACAGAAAGAACAGCATGCATGTATTGAGTGGCGGCGCCGCCGCAGCCGTGGTCCAAGGCGTTCAGGCCGAGTTTGAACAAACAACGGGCAGCCGCATCGATGGCACTTTCAGCGCTGTGGGCATGATGCGCGACAAATTGCTGGGCGGCGCGCCCTGTGATGTGGTCATCCTCACCCGGCCTTTGATCGAACAACTGATTGGCTCGGGCCATGTGGTGCCCGGCAGCGCGCGCTCGCTGGGTTTGGTCAAGACAGGTGTCGCCGTGCGCAGCGGGCAAGTGCATCCCAGCGTCAAAACACGCGTTGAACTGCATGCGGCATTGAGCGCCGCGCAAGGCATTTATTTTCCGGATCCCGACAAAGCCACAGCCGGCATCCATTTCCTGAACGTGCTTAAAGCACTGGGCTTGAATGACAGCCTGCAAAGCCGTTTTCGCGTGTTTCCGAATGGTGCGACCGCCATGGCCGCGATGGCCAAATGCCAAGAAACTGGCTTGATCGGCTGCACGCAAGTGACCGAAATCAATTACACCGAAGGCGTGGACCTGATCGACATATTGCCGACGGAGTTTGAGCTGAGCACCGATTACACGCTGGGCATTTGCACAGCCGCGCAGTCGCCCGAGCAGGCGCTTATTTTGGCGCAATTGCTTGCAGGCCCAGCCTCTGCGCAGGTAAGAAAACAAGGCGGCTTTGAATTCTGAGCGGATGCGGGCCTCATCACCCACTGATCCACTCCTCCATATGGTTGCGCCCGCAACCATATGGACCTACAATATTCAAAAATCAGCGTTTGGCCATGCCCACCCTCCAACCCCGCTCAGACCGGTACAAGCTTGCTGCTGCATTGCCGTTTGCAACACTCGACCGCACGCTAACCTACCGCCTGCACCAGCTGCACAAGCTGACCGATGCAGACAGCCAGTCGGTCTATCCAGAGCACACTGGTTTGTCAATGAGCAATGGGCGATGCCTGACCACGATCGGCACGTTCGAGCCTTTGTCGGTCAAAGAACTGGCTGAAAAAGCCAACCTGAACAAAGGCCAGGCCAGCCGGGCTGCGCAGACGCTGGTGGACCAAAGCCTGGTGCGCAAGGAAGATCGGCCCGACGATGGCCGTGGCGTGGTACTGACCCTGACACCTGCCGGGCGCAAGGTTTTCCGACGCGCCATGGCCATGATTCACCAACGCAATGAAGACATCTTTGGCTGTCTGACGGAAAAAGAACATGCGGCTTTGAGCGCCATGCTCGACCGACTGATCTCGCACGCACGCTCCCGCTGACACCCCTGGACGACACGCCCATGCACACCCCCACCACCGAAGCCCGGCCTTCGATTTATTACAACTACGAAGTGTTCAAGCCTTGGCTCGCTTCTGCACACCCCAAGCAAGAGCGACAAAAAGTCGTGATCGTCGGCTCAGGGCCTGCGGGCATGGTGACGGCGCTCGAACTGGCGCGGCATGGGGTGCCCAGCGTGGTGTTGTCGGCCGAGTTGCAGCTCTCGCAAGGCAGCCGGGCGATCTGCTTCACACGCCGCTCAATGGAGATCTTGCAGCAAGTGGGCGTGGCCGACCGGGTCACGGCCAATGGTTTGCCTTGGCGTTTTGGTAATTCGTTTTATCGAGGTCAGCGCGTCTTCCGCATGGAAGCGCCGCACGAACCGGACGATCGTTTTTTCCCCATCATCAACCTGCAGCAGCAATACCTTGAGGAGTATTTGTACGATGCGTGCAAGGCCAGCCCGCTGATCGACTTCCGATGGGGCAACAAGGTCAGCGCTGTGAAGCAAAAAGACGGCCATGCCGAAGTGGAGGTGGCCACGCCCGATGGTCCGTACACCCTGGAGACCGATTGGTTGATCGCGGCTGACGGCGGCCGCTCAGGCATCCGCAGCGCGATGAATTTGCCGATGGAAGGGGCTTCTTACGAAGGCTTTTTTGTCATCGCCGATATCCGCATCGATCTGCCTTTCCCGACCGAGCGCCTGGCCTTTTTTGACCCCGAGTGGAACCCTGGCAACACCATCTTGATGCACCGCGAGCCCCATGGCATTTGGCGTGTGGACTATCAACTGCCCCCCGGTGAAACGCCTGAAGAGGCTTTGCACCCCGAATCACTGAAGACACGCATCAATGCGCAATTGGAAATGATCGGGCATGCCGGCGCGCCTTGGGAGATGGACTGGTCCTCGGTCTACTCAGCCCGCACGCTGACGCTGCCTGACTTTGTGCATGGCCGTGTCATCTTCACCGGCGATGCGGCGCACCTCTTACCCATCTTTGGCGTGCGTGGGGCCAACACGGCCTTTCAAGATGCACAGTCGCTGGGCTGGCATCTGGCGTGTGTGGTGAAAGGCTTGGCCGGTCCTGCCTTGCTCCAGAACCACAGTACCGAGCGCGTCGGCGCGGCGCGTGAAATCATCGAAGAATCCGGCAAAAGCACCCGCTTCATGGCCCCACCCAGCCGGGGATTTCGGCTGTTGCGTGATGCGGTCTTGTCGCTTTCACTCACACAAGACTTTGTGCGGCCGCTGTACCACTGGCGCACCTCGCGTCCCCATGAATACACCCACTCGGCGCTCAACTGCAGGGATGATGACAACGCCTTGTTCAAGGCTGGGCCCGCCCACGGTGCACCGCCGCAAAACGTGCGCTTGGGAGCCAACGATTTCCTGCTCGACCACCTGGGGGGTAGCTTTGACTTGCTGTATTTCACTGACACAGACATGCCTGAGGCGTTGCAACAGGTGATTGAACAGGCCCGTGCGCGAGGCATGCCCTTGAAGGTGACCGCAGTGGGCACAACGCACTGTGTGGGCGGTGCCCAGCAGCATTTGCCCGATTCAGACGGCCACATGCGTCAGCGCTATGGCGTACCTGCCAATGGCGCGGCTTATTTGCTGCGGCCCGACCAACACATTTGCGCCCGCTGGCTGACTTTGGACGCCACGCGTCTTCAAGCGGCGCTGACTAACGCATTGCCGACAATTGGATGAATTAAGAACGCCATGACAAAGACACCCTTGACACTGGATGGCCTCGAAACCGCCTACGACGCGCTGGCTACCGCCATCGATCGGGCCGGCCCTGACCGGAGCGAGCTGTTTCTGGTCAAACTGGCCTTGCTGCATGCACAAGCCCTGGGTGATGCGCGAGAATTCCAAAAGCAAGTCGATACGGCTTTGCAAGACCTTTGAACCCCTTGAAACGAGACTGCCATGACCCGCTTGAATGAAACCCATGACCCGCACCTGAAAAGCTGGCTCGCGTCGGCGAACACGCCTGCTTGTGACTTTCCGATCCAGAACCTGCCTTTGGCGGTGTTCAAGCGCAAGAACTCGGCGCAAGCATTCCGTGGCGGTGTGGCCATTGGCGATCAAATTCTGGACTTGGCTGCGCTGGCGGCCAGCGGTGTGATCACCGGCGACGCCAGCACGGCGGTCCAAGCAGGCACCCACGACAAGCTCAATGCGCTGATGGCGATGGGCCCCGCCGCGTGGGGCGCCTTGCGCCTGGCCTTGTCCCGCGCCTTGCGCGAAGGTGCCCCCGAGCAAGCGGCTTTGCAAGCCTGTTTGGTGCCACAAGCCGATGCGCAATTCGATGTGCCCGCGCGCATCGGTGACTACACCGACTTCTTCACATCGATTTACCACGCGACCAACACCGGCAAGCAGTTCCGCCCAGACAACCCCCTGCTGCCCAATTACAAATGGGTCCCTATTGGTTACCATGGCCGCGCCTCCAGCATTGGCGTGTCGGGTCAACAGTTTCGCCGCCCGGTCGGCCAGACCCTGCCACTGGGCACGACAGCACCTACACTGACCACGTGCAAGCGCTTGGACCTGGAGCTGGAGCTGGGCATCTTTGTCGGCACCGGCAACGCGCTGGGCGAAGCGGTGGACATCACCCAAGCCGAAGACCATGTGTTTGGCATTTGCCTGCTCAACGACTGGTCGGCCCGCGACATCCAGGGTTGGGAATACCAACCCTTGGGACCCTTTCTGGCCAAGAACTTCGCCACCACCATCTCGCCCTGGATCGTGACGCTGGAAGCGTTGGCGCCCTACCGGGTCGCCTTCTCGCGCCCAGCCGAAGACCCGCAACCCTTGCCCTATCTGGACTCAGCGGCCAACCGGCGGGACGGGGCCTTTGACATCCAGTTGCAAGTGGGCCTTCAAACACCCGCCATGCGATCCGCTGGCTTGGCTGACGCCAGCATCTGCCGCACCAGTTACCGCCACGCCTACTGGACCGTGGCGCAAATGCTGACCCACCACACGGTCACGGGTTGCAATTTGCAGCCCGGCGATTTGTTGGGCAGTGGCACCTTGTCAGGGCCGACGCTGGACCAGGCCGGGGCCTTGATCGAATTGACGACCGGCGGCAAAAACCCGCTGATCTTGACGGGCGGCGAACAACGCACCTGGCTGGAAGACGGCGACAGCGTGGTGCTGCGCGGCTGGTGCGAGCGCGAAGGTGCTGCCCGCATCGGCTTTGGCGAGTGTGTGGGCACGGTGCTGCCCGCGCGAACACTCAAGGACTGACGCCAACGGACTTTGACTTGCAGAAGCTGCAACACACCGTTGCCTACTTTCCAATTCACCTGGGGCAAAGCAGTGCCTATAGTGGCGCCATCTTGAAGTCCGATGAGCCAACCAGGAAAAGCGATGCAAAACATGTTGATTGGAAACCAGTGGGTCGGTGCAAGCGAAGGGCGCACCCTGAGTGTTGTATCGCCCAGCGATGGCCAGGCTTTTGACGAAATCCCGCGTGGCACTTCGCACGATGTCGATCGCGCTGTGCAGGCGGCCCGCGCCAGCCTGAGCGGTGCCTGGGGCCAACTCAATGCCAGCGAGCGTGGCCGCATCATGCTGCGGATTGCACAAAAAGTACTGGACCACGAAGAAGAACTGGCGCAAATCGAAGCCCGCGACACGGGCAAGCCGCTGACCACCGCACGCAATGACATCAAGGTGCTGGCGCGCTACTTCGAGTTTTACGCCGGGGGTGCCGACAAGCTGCACGGCGAGACGATTCCTTTCCTCAACGGCCACCAGGTCAGCTTGCTGCGCGAGCCCCTGGGCGTGACCGCGCACATCATTCCCTGGAACTACCCCGCACAAATGCTGGGCCGCACCCTGGCGCCTGCGCTGGCGATGGGCAACGGCACCGTGCTCAAGCCCGCCGAAGACACCAGCCTGTCGGCCATCCGCTTTGCCGAGCTGGCCCTCGAAGCCGGTCTGCCCGCTGGCGCGCTCAACATCGTGACCGGTCTGGGCGAAGAGGTGGGCGCCGCTTTGTCAGGCCATCCAGGCATTGACTTCATCTCCTTCACCGGCTCCAACGAAGTCGGCACGCTGATCCAGCAAGCGGCCGCCAGGAACGCGGTGAAATGCGTGCTAGAGCTGGGCGGCAAGTCGCCGCAGATCGTGTTTGAGGATGTGGACGTCGAGCGGGCTGTGCCCATCATCGTGCGCGCCATTGTGCAAAACGCGGGGCAAACCTGCACGGCCGGAAGCCGCTTGCTGGTTCAGCGCTCGATCTACGACAGCTTTGTAAAGCGCGTGGCCGAAGCCTTTGCCAAAGTGCGCGTGGGCACGCCCGAGATGGATCTGGACTGCGGCCCGGTGATGAACACGGCCCAGCAACAGCGCGTGCAGCGCTACATCGACCAGGCCCGCGCCCAGGGCATCCCGGTGCTGGCCGAAGGCCAGATCGCCGCCGATGTGCCCAGTACCGGCCACTTTGTCAAACCCACCTTGTTTGGCCCGGTGCCCCGCACCGCCGCTTTGGCCTGCGAAGAGGTGTTTGGCCCGGTGCTGGCCGCCATGCCCTTCGACGACGAAGCCGACGCGATCGCGCTGGCCAACAGCACCGACTACGGCCTGCTGGCCGCTGTGTGGACCGAGAACGCTGGCCGTCTGCACCGCGTGGCCAAGGCCGTCAAAGCCGGTCAAGTCTTCATGAATTGCTACGGCGCTGGCGGCGGCGTAGAGCTGCCTTTTGGTGGCACCAAGCGCAGCGGTCACGGCCGTGAAAAAGGGTTCCTCGCGCTCGAAGAAGTCAGCACCACCAAGACGTTGGTGCATTACCACGGTTGAAACCAAGTTCAACCAGGCTGTCAGCGCACACGCAAAAGAATCCGCTGCGCCTGCAGCAGCACAGGGGCATCGATCATCTTGCCATCCAGCTGCACGGCCGCGCCCGCCGAAGCGGTCATTGCAGCGATCACGCGCTGCGCCCAGACCAGCTCATCCTTTGTGGGCTTGAAGGCCGCATGAACACCCTGAACCTGCCTCGGATGAATGCACAACTTGCCCCCCATGCCAAAATGCACTGCGCGCTCGGTGTCTGCGCGCAGCAAGGTTTCATCGCCTACCGAGACGGTGACACCGTCCACAGCCCCAGCCAATTGACCCGCACGGGTGCAGATGGTCACTTGAAAGCGCAGCGTGTCAAGCTCGCGCTGGTCTGGAGAGCCAACCATACCGGTATCGGCCAGAAAATCAATGTGACCGACCACCAAACGACAGACATGGGGTGTCAACGCGATGTGCGGCAACGCCAGATATCCGGCAGCACTTTCAATGATCGGTAACAGGGGCAGACCGGGCAACAGACTGGACACAGACTGCAATGTCTGAGTCGACTCGCACTTAGGCACCATCAGCCCTGCCAACTGTGGGTATGCGGCCAAGGCCTGCACATCCTGAAGACCGATGCGGGTCTCTGGGCTGTTGATGCGCACCACCAAACAAGCCGTGGCTGGCAGTGTTGGCAAAGCCTGACAGACCCCTGCGCGGGCAGCGTGTTTATTTTGCAAAGGCACGCTGTCTTCCAGGTCAATCACCACCACGTCAGCACCGCTTTCAATGGCTTTGAGGAAACGCTCGGGCCGGTTGCCGGGTACGAACAAGAAGGAACGGGCAGCTGCAAGAACTTCGTTATGCATGACAGGCAAAGATGGGTTCAATGACTTCGCGCCTTGAGCAAGTTGGTGAATTGTTGTGCCTTGGCCTCATCCACACCACCCGCTTGTTGGGCCAGGGTCACAGTCGTCATGCAAAGGGTACGGTAAAAATCCAACATTTCGGGTCCCATCGGGGCGATGGCGGTCAGGTGTTTGTCAATTGAAGACACGTCGCCGCGTGAAACCGGGCCTGGCATGCCACGTGCCACGCCCGCAGTCTGGATAGAGCTGAGCGTGCCCTGCGCCAGGGGCAACAAGGCACGCAAAGCCTCTTCTTCGGTAGCGCCCCAGGTTTGCCACAATCGAACGGCTTGACCGAAAAGTGCATTGATAAACTGAGATGTGTAACCGGCTGCAGCGTGGTAGCGCCCGCGCATGCCGGCGGGCAAACGGTTTGGCACACAATGCAAACGCTGCACCAGCGACAGCAGGCTGTGCATCAGTTCAGGCTGCTCAGCCTCGACCGTGATGGTGCAGCCGGGCAATGACTGCGCAGCCGCATGGGGATCGCCAAAGGTCTGCATCGGATGAAAACCACCGATGCTGGCGCCCTGTGCAAAGGCATGCACCAGCACTCCGACCTCGGTCACACCGCTGCAATGCACCACCGCTTGCCCAGCGTGCCAAGTCAGCGCGTCACAAGTGGCACCGATGACGCTGTCGGGCGTGGTCACAAACACCAGGTCACAGGCATCGGCCACCGCCTGAGGTGACATGCACACACAAGCCTCCATGGGGTCGGCCAGCGCGCGGGCATGCGCTTCAAGCGTGCTGCTGACGGCCACGACCTTCAGACCCGCTTGGGCCAGGCTCCAGGCCAGCGCCTGACCCAAGCGGCCGGCACCAATGAATCCGATGCGCAAAGCTGTGACATCTGCTGGCAAAGCCCATGAGGCTTGAGGGGTGCTCATGCGTGGACCCTGCCTGTCCAGGTTTGGTGACCTGCCATCCGGATCAAATCAGGGGTGGCGCCCAAGCCGGGTCCTGTGGGCACCGGCACACGGCCATCGCGGACCGGTAACAAATCACCCACCACGGCCTCGCGGCCCAAGTTGGGGTGGGCGTCAAATTCGAGCAGGCCTTCGCCGCCGACCGCCGCCAGCACCTGCAAAGAAGCCAGCAATGACACACCGCCACCAAAATAGTGCGGGCAATAGCGCTTGCCTGCAGCCACGGCACGGCGCCCCACCGAAGCGTTGCCGCTGATGCCGCCCCACTTGGTGATGTCGGGCTGCAGCACCTGCAAGACGGGACTGACCAGCGCCTGGTCGAATTGCGCGCCGTGGAAATTTTCGCCGCCTGCCAAAGGTGTGCTGCTCGCTTGCGCCAGAGCCTGCCAATCGGCCAGTGGCGCATCCACGCGCAGGGGCTCTTCAAACCAGCTCAAATTCAAAGGCGCAATCGCCTGCGCAAAAGCCACGGCAGCTGGCAAGTCCAGGTTCTGGTTGGAGTCACAGGTCAACACGGCTTGCGAGCCCAGCACCTCGCGCATGGCCTGCAGGTTGCGCACGTCCTTGTCGTGCCCAAAACCGGTCTTGAGCTTGAAGGCCTGGAAGCCTTCGGCCTGTCGTGCCGCGGCGAAAACTTCGGGCTGATCGGGGTTGATGCCGGTCACATAAACCGGCACATGGCTGACTTCACGCGCGCTGAGCATTTGATGCAATGGCTTGCCCGCTCGGCGCGCCACCAGGTCCCAGCAGGCGATGTCCAGCCCGGCGATCACCTGCGCGATCGGTCCGACCTCCAGGGTTTGCAGCACCAACACTTCCAGCTCCCGGCTCAATTGCTGGAACATGGCCTCTGGCGATTCAAACCGTCTGCCTACCAAGCGTTCGCCCAGGTCGATGGCCAGGCGTGCGCGGTGCTCGGCACCGCTGGCGGGCCAATTGGCCCAGACTTCACCCCAACCTTCGGCACCGGCCGTGTCCACGACGCGCAACAACACCAAGGGGCGGTCGCGAAAGGTGCCAAACGCCACCTTGATGGGCATCTTGACCGGCACACGGATGCAAAAGGCCTCGATTGAGGCGAGGGTAAAGGCCAGTGTTGTCATGAGGAAGGTCTTTCGTCGTGCAGGGGGAAATTCAAAGGGCTCATTTGGTACGTGGACCATGCAGGGCAAAACGGGGTTCGGGCAGTCCGCGCACCCCCGGTCGAATCGCCATCAAGGCGCCTGCCATCGGATGCGTCAAGCGCTCTGCCTCGCTCATGTTCTGCGAAGTGCTGGTGATGAACAGAATGTCCAGGTTCGGCCCGCCAAATGCACAGCAGGTCGGGCGCTCGACTGGCAAAACGATCTCGCGGTCGAGGCGGCCATCGGGTGCATAACGCAAGAGGCGTCCACCATTGAATTCGGCGTTCCAGACAAAGCCTTCGGCATCCACCGCAGAGCCATCCGGGAAGGCCGGTGGCGCACTTTGGGCAAACACCTGCGCATCGCCCATGCCGCCGGACTCCGGCGCATAAGGGTGCGCGTAAATGCGGTAGTGCAGCGAGTCGGCGAAATAAAGGGTGTCTCCGCTGGGGCTGAAGGCCAGGCTGTTGGGAATACAGATGCCGTGCCGCACGGCCTTGAGGGGCCCGGCGCCTTCCAGACAGAACAGCGTCCCCTCAGGCGCACGCGTGATGTTGTGCATGCTGCCCACCCAAAAGCGACCACGGGCATCGCAGCGGCCATCGTTGAACCGGTGACCTTCTGGCATCGGCAAGCTCGCCTCAAAGGCACTGAGTGCGCCGTTGGCTGGATCAAATAGGGCAATTTGGCTGGGCAAGGCCACCAACAAGCGACCGTCATCGACCAAGGCAATCGAGCCGACCAACTCGGGCATGGGCCAGGTGTCCACTTGGCCGTTGGCATGGCACAGGCGACGGATGGCCGGCTGGCGGATGTCCACCCAGTACAGGCACTGCGCGGCCTCGTCCCAAAGCGGGCATTCACCCAGGATATCGGTCTGTGTGCCCACACGCTGCAGGTTGCTCGAATGGTCTAACGGGGGTAGGGCCGTGATGGGGTTCATGGCTCGATGCTAGGAGGCAGCGAGAAGCCGGGGAATCAAATTTGCGGCAAACTGGTCTTCACACAAACGCAACACCAAGCCTTGCGTTTGTGTGAAGTGTGCATTGCCCAAGTTCCAATTCCGGCCAAGGCCCCTGACGCCTAGGATCCACACCACTGATACGACAAAGATGAGACAAACATGACCGCTCCCTCCCCGGTGGCCGCAGCTTCGAATCCATTTTCGGCGCTGGCACCCCAGCAACTTTTTTCATTGCAGGGCCAAGTGGTCCTGATCACTGGCGCCGCAGGTGGTATCGGTGGCGCGCTGGCCCGTGGTTTTGCGGCGGCGGGTGCCATGTTGGTGGTCTGCGACCTGAACCCCCGTATCCACGAGCTGGCTGCGCAATGGCGAGGCAGCGGGATGGATGTCGATGCGCTCGTTTTTGACGTCACCAACGAGGACGACATTGCCAAGGCCTTTGCCCAGGTCATCGAACGCCACGGTCGTCTGGATGTGCTGATCAACAACGCCGGGGTCATTGTCCGCACCCCCTTTTTGCAGCTCAAGCGCGAGGAGTGGCAAAAAGTGCTGGACACCGACCTGACCGCCTGCTTCTTGATGGCCCAGCATGCCGCCAAGCTGATGGTGGCACAAGGCCGTGGCCGCATCGTGCACCTGAGCTCGATCATGAACCACGTGGCGCGGCCCAACTTGGTGCCCTATGTGGTGGCCAAAGGCGGTGTGTCGGCGTTGACACGCGCGATGGCGGCTGACCTGGCCGGCACCGGGGTGACGGTCAATGCGCTCGCACCGGGCTACACAGAGACCGAATTCAGCCAAGCCAAGGACCCCGAGTTCAACGCCTTCGTGTCGGGCTGGACACCGGCACGGCGCTGGGGTCAACCCGAAGACCTGTGCGGTGCCGCCCTCTTGCTGGCCTCCGGGGCTGGCGCTTACATCAACGGTCAGACCCTGTATGTGGATGGCGGCTTCCTGGCCGTCACCCGTTGAGACGCGCATGGGAATGGCCATGACGACATCCGCGGGGTCTCCGGTGCTGCGGTCTTACCGCACGCTGTGGGTTTCGCTGCGGTCCTTCGCTGTGTTCTTTGCCTTGTGGTGGCTGCTGCACTGGTGGAACGGCAATCCGCTGCAACTGCCTTCGCCCCTGAAGGTTTTTGAAGCCCTGTGGGGATTGCTGCGCGAGGGCGAAATCGCCGAACACGCTTCGGTCAGCACCTTGCGCATGCTGCTGGCCTTGTCGCTGTCGATCTTGGTCGCGGTGCCACTCGGGTTTTGGATGGGGCTGTCGCGACGCGCAGAAGAGTTCATCGATCCGCTGGTCGAAATGCTGCGCCCTATCTCAGGCATTGCATGGTTGCCTCTGGCGCTGTTTATCTTTGGTGTGGGCGACACACTGCCAGTGTTCATCATGTTCTACGTCGGCTTCTTTCCGATCTTGCTCAACACCGTGGCGGGGGTGCGGCAAACCGATGCCCGTTTGTTGGCCGCAGCGCGCACCATGGGCATCGGGCGCTGGCCTTTGCTGGTGCATGTGCTGGTGCCTTCGGCACTGCCCACCGTGATGGTAGGCATTCGGCTCGCATTTGCCGCCAGCTGGGCGGCAATTGTGGCTGCTGAGTTGATCGGTTCGCCCACAGGTTTGGGATTTGCCATCGAGTGGTACCGGCAAATGCTCATGACGCCCAAGGTGTTCGCTTTCATTTTGGCCATTGGGGTGGTGGGTTATGTGTGCGACCTGGGTCTGCGCAGCCTGCAACGCCGCCTGACACCCTGGGCGGACGGTACAGGGGCTTCTTCATGACAAACATGAACGCCGGTCAGCGTGCCGCGGCGTGGGGGCGCAAACTCGTCTTGCCCGTGTTGCTGATTGCGGCGTGGCAATTCTGGGCCAGCACACTGCCTACCGGCAGCCCGGCACCTGCGCCCTTGAAAGTGCTGCAAACCTTGGGGGACTTGCTGAGCACAGGCTCCTTGCTGTCGGCCACAGTGCAGAGCCTCGGTCGTGTGGTGCTGGGTTTTGCCATGGCCTCGGTGCTGGGCATTGCGCTGGGCCTGATGATGGGCGCCAGCCAAGCGGTGCGCGAAAACCTGGACCCGATCATCGAGAGCTTCCGTCCGATCGCGCCCATGGCCATCTTGCCGATCGCCATCCTCTGGCTGGGCACGGGCACGCCAACAGCCCTGGCCATCGTCGCCTACGCCTCGTTCTTTCCGGTCCTCATCAACACAGTGCACGGCGTCAGCCGTGTGGACCGCAAGCTGGTGCTGGCGTCACGCACCATGGGCATTTCCCGCTGGACCATCCTCACTCGGGTGGTGCTGCCGGGCGCATTGCCTTCCATCTTGCTGGGCACACGCCTGGCCATGGGCGTGGCCTGGACCGCGATCATCGCGGCCGAACTGGCTGTTGGTGCCAAATCAGGCGGTGGCGGCTCGGGTGGCATCGGCCAGATGATGTTTGTTTTCTATGCCTACAACATTGACCTCAACGCGATCGTCGTCTGCATGGCGGTGGTCGGTGTGGTTGCCCTGCTGATTGACCAGTTGTTTCGGCTGGTTGAAAAGCGCCTGATTCCTTGGAAAGCATGACCATGAGCGACAACACCCCATCTCCCAAGCTGCGCCTGTCAGGCGTGACCAAAAGTTTTCTGGCACCACGCACCGGCCTGAGCACGCTGGCGGTGGCCGAGATGAGCCTGGACATCCAGACGGGTGAATTCATTTGCATCGTCGGCCCTTCGGGTTGCGGCAAATCGACGGTGCTCAACATGATTGCTGGCCTGGACGTGCCCACCGCAGGGGTGATCCAAAAAGACGGCCAAGCCGTGACCGGGCCAGGCGCAGACCGGGGTGTGATGTTCCAGGACTATGCGCTGATGCCCTGGCAAACGGTGGAAGGCAACGTAGGCTTTGGACTGCGCCACGGCACACCAGGTCAGCATCTGAACAAAACGCAACGGAACCAGCGTATTGCCCACTTCATCGACCTGGTGGGCCTGCGCGGCTCGGAGCACAAATACCCACACCAGCTCTCGGGCGGCATGCGCCAACGTGTCGCGTTGGCGCGTTTGCTGGCCAACGGCCCGGACATCTTGCTGCTGGACGAACCGCTGGGGGCGCTGGACGCGCAAACGCGCCTGATTTTACAAGCCGAGTTGCTGCGCATCTGGGGCGAAACCGCCCCCGTGACCGAACGCAAGACCGCCATTTTCATCACCCACGACATCGAAGAAGCCGTGCTGCTGGCGGACCGCGTCGTGGTCATGAGCACCAACCCAGGCCGGGTGCGTGAGGTGGTCACCATCGACTTGCCGCGCCCACGCGCCGGCAAAGCCCGCACCCATCCCCGCTTTGGTGTGCTGGTCGAACACATCTGGTCGCTCATCCGCGACGAGGCCTACCGCGCCATTGGCGGTGATGAATCCCTTGCCAAACCCACCGAAGAAGCCACCGCCTGAGTGGTCCCTCCATCCCTTCAACAACCCAGGAGACAGACATGAACACACCTCAACTCCCAAGCTCTCGCCGTGGCATTTTGCTCGGCAGTGCCGCTGCCGCAGGCTTGACCTTGGCACCGGCTTTTGTCCGTGCCCAAGGCACTCGCCGCGCACTGAAATTGTCCATCGGCCGCATCCCATGGGCCGCTGGCAATTCGCCCATGAGCCAGTACATGATCAACAACAAGCTGATGGAAAAACGCGCTGCAGAATTCGGCTACGACCTGACCATCGACTGGCGCGAGTACCCGACCGCCTTGCCCATGGTCGAAGCCATGGTGGGTAACAACCTGGACATCGGCATGTGGGGCAACACGCCCATCACACGCGGTCTGGCCTCAGGTTTGCCGATCAGCCTGTTGTGCGTAGGCGAAGGCCATTTGCGCTTTTTGATCACAACACGCAAGGGCTCGCCCATCCACAACCTGCAAGACCTCAAAGGCAAGACCATGGGGGTCTCGCTGGGTGGTGACCCGCAAAGCGCGCTGTTCCAGATGCTGATGTTCGAGCTGGGTGTGCAAGACATCAAGGACACCGGCATCAAGTTCGTCAACATGCCTACCCACGCACAGGCCGCTTCGGTGCCCACAGGTGTAGATGCCACTTGCACGATCTACCCGGCCTACCTGGCGGCACAAGCCTCTGGCACGGTGGCGATTGCCAACTCTTTCGGCTTCACTGAAGAGCATTACGACGGCCCCGCAGGCAAAGGCGCTGGCCACATGCTGGCCAGCGTGAAAAAGTCGCCTTTCTTTCCCGATGGCTACTACCTGCACCGCTCGTTTTGGATTGGCCGCAACGGCCTGATCGACCAGCATCCCCAGGCTGTGGTGGCCTTCTTAATGGCCCAGCAAGAGGCGGTGGCTGCACTGACCGCCATGGACGCGGGTGCAGTGTCGCAATTGGTCAAGGACTACTGGAAGCTCGACCCTGTGCAAGGCGCCAAGGTGGTCAAGGACGACGTGCTGTTTGCGCGCGGATGGTCTTGGCCCACCGAAAACGATGCCCGTGCGGTGCTGGAAACTTCCAAGTTCATGGCCGGCAACAAGGTCATTGAAAAGCCTTTGCAATGGTCTCAAGTCAAGGACGCCTTCTCACGCACAGCCCCCTTGATTCGCCAAGCCTATGACAAACTGGGCGCCAAACCCGGCAACGCTGAATTCACCCGCACCGATGTGGCCGATTTGCGCGGCCGCCCGGTCTGGGAATTGGACAAATGGTCCGATCGCACTTGAATTTCATAAAACCAAGACAGGAGTAAGTACATGAAAGTCGGATTCATCGGATTGGGTGTCATGGGTGCGCCCATGGCCCTGAACATCCTCAAACACGGCCACGAACTCACCGTATACGACCACAGCCCCGAAGCAGTGGCACGGTTGGTGCAAGCCGGTGCGCGCGCAGCCACCACAGCCCGTGAGGTCGGCGCAGCCAGCGAGATGGTGGTCACCATGTTGCCCGAGCCGCAGCACGTTGAGCAAGTCGTGCTGGGCGCCGATGGCCTGGTTGAAGGACTGCCGGCAGGTGGCATCGTCATCGAAATGAGCACCATCGACCCAGCCACTTCGCGCCGCGTCGGTGATGCGCTGCGTGCGCGCGGCATGGAACTGGTCGACTCCCCCGTGGGCAAGACCAGCGAACATGCCGTGACCGGCACACTGACCTTGATGGTGGGCGGCAACCAGGCGGCGATTGATCGCGCCACACCGGTGCTCAACTGCATGGGCACCGACACCTACTACTGCGGCGGCCCCGGCACCGGACACGCCATGAAAATGACCAACAACTTGTTGGCCACCACCATCATGGTGGCCAACACCGAGGCCCTGGCCATTGGCGTGAAAAACGGTCTGACGCTGGAGTTGATGCAACAAGTCATGCGCACCACCATGGCCTGGAACCAGCAGTTTGCCGTGGCCTTGCCCAAGAAGGCTTTTGTCGGTGACGACAGCCCCGGCTTTGCCATTCGCTTGGCTTGCAAGGACGTGCGTTTAGCCTGCGAAGCGGCCGAACAAATGGGCTTTGTGGCCTCGGTGGGCCGAGGCGCTCAAGCGACCATGGACCGTGCCATCGGCATGGGCCTGGGCGATCGCGACACCGCCGCCCTGATGTTCATCCGTGAAAAGGAATTGGGCATCGAAATCCGTCAAGAGCCGGCCGCCGCTCCCAAGACCGCTTGAAAGGACGTCCCCGTGCCCGCCTACGTTATCAATGACATGGAAATCACCGACCCGCTCAGGTTCGAGGAATACAAACGCCTGTCGCCTGCCACCGTGGCGGCTTATGGCGGACGTTTCTTGGCCCGTGGTGGTGAAGTCACCCCGCTAGAAGGCGACTGGCAACCCAAGCGACTGGTCATGCTTGAGTTTCCCAGTGTGGCGCAAGCGCAAGCCTGGTTGAACTCACCCGAATATGCACAGGCCAGACGTTTGCGTCAGTTGTCAGCCAACTCCCGCATGGTGGTCATTGACGGCGTGTCACCCGCCTGAACACGCATCACCTTGCCTCGGCCCGCACGGGTAGTCCATCCCCCCACACACGGGTAACAGCTTGGGGGGGTAGGGGTCAGGTCACTCCTGGCAAGTCCCCATGCTCACCCACACCTGGCGCGCCCATCAGTTTGGCGCCCTCTTGCCAGGGTGCCACGCATGCAGGCGCAGGCATTTCCACGGCTCGACCGCGCACCTGAATTTGACGCGTCCGCAATTGCGGATGATGAATCAGATCGAGCACCGAATTGATCGAGCCGAAAGGCGTTTGTGCTTCGGTCAAACGATCGGCCACTTCGCCTCCGGTGAGTGAACCGATGACGGCTTGAATCATGTCTTCGATCTGATCTCGGTGAAGACCTCTTGCTGCGCTGCTGACAAAGCGTGGGTCACGCGCCAACTCAGGCTGCAGCAACACATGCTCACAAAAGGTTTGCCATTCGCCGTCGTTTTGCAACGCCAGCACGACTTCATGACCGTCCCTGCAAGTGAAGGCACCATAAGCAGCAATGCTGGGATGCTTGAGTCCACCGCGCTGAGGGGCGGCATGGCCATATCGCGCTTGCAAATAAGGCACAGCCATCAGCTCAGCGGCTGAATCAAACAAAGAGACGTGCAGGGCGCTGCCCTGGCCTGTGCGCTCGCGCAAAAACAAAGCCTCCAAAATGCCTTGCGCCGCATTCATGCCGGCCGTGATGTCGCAAATGGACACTCCGATGCGGCCCCAAGGACCGGGCGCGCCGTTGACCGAGACCAAGCCGCTTTCGGCCTGCACCAACAGATCATAAGCCTTCAGGTCGTGCATGGGGCCGGTTTCCCCATACCCCGTGATGTCGCAGGTGATCAGGCGAGGAAAGCGCTCGCGCAGACTCGCTGAACCCAGGCCCAGACGTTCGGCAGCACCGGGCGCCAGATTCTGCACAAACACATCCGCCTGGGCCAGCAAGACCAGCATCTGCGCATGGTCAGCGTCCTGGCGCAAATCCAGCGCCACCGATTCCTTGCCCTGGTTGATCCAAACGAAATACGAGGACTCACCATAGACCTCGCGGTCGTAGTGACGGGCGAAATCGCCTTCGGGTCGCTCAACCTTGATGACCCGTGCGCCTGCATGGGCAAGGCGGCTGGAACAATACGGGGCAGCCACAGCATGCTCCAGCGACACCACCAACAGACCCTGCAAAGGTTGAAGACTCATGATGCACTCCCTTGCGTTGCGATATCGTTTTCAGGCAGATGACCACGGCCGCACAAAAAATCCAACAGTTTGGCCACAGAAGGCATGGCCACTCGGTCCTTGCGGACGCAGAGCAACATGTGGCGCTCGGCCCAAGCGTCACTGAAAGGGCGCACCGTCAGGCCCAGACCCTTGGCCAAAACGCGAGCGGCCTGTTCGGGCAACAATCCCAAACCCAGTCCCGCTTCGACCATGTGGCAGATGGCCTCGAAACTGCGCACCTGAATGCGCAGTTGTAAAGTCCTTTGCGCAATCACCGCCTGTGAAGCGAGCAAGCGGGTCATGGAAGAGCCGCCCTCCAGAGTGATCAATTCGTCGTCCAGCACATCATTGAAATTCACACTGTCGAAAGCTGCAAGCGCATGGTCATTAGGCATCACGACGGCCAGTCGATCCTGACAATAGGGGCGGGTCTCCAGGCCTTCGACGGCAGTGCCCTCGACCACAATGCCCACATCGGCTTCAGCCGCTTGCAAAGCACTCACAATTTCCTCGCTCCAACGTTCTTGCATGATCACTTTCACATCCGGGTTGTGATGGGCAAACGCAGCCAAGTCGTTAGGCAAGGTGTCCGTGATCACCGAGGTATTGGCCAGCAAGCGCAAAGCACCTTTGCGGCCATTGGCATGGTCACGCATTTCAGCCTGCATTTGGTTGAGCTCGACCAGCAAAGCGCGTGCATGCGGCAACAATGACGCGCCAGCCGCGGTCATCTCCACACCCCGCGATGAGCGCTCCAGCAAGGTGGTGCCAAAACGATGTTCCAGCAAAGCCATGCGCCGGCTGGCTGCAGCCAGACCAATGTGCGAAGCGTCGGCCGCCTTGGTCAAGCTGCGCAATTCGGCAGCGCGCACGAACAAGGCCAGAGAATCGATATCGGGGAGCATGTTCAGCCTCCAGGTGAAAAGGAAGAATCAATCCGGACCAGCGCATAAGGCGGCAAGACCAGAGACACAGGACAATCCCCGAACTCCCGCCAGGGACTGCTGGTTGGCGTGTCCAAAAAGTGCAACCAAGACACGGCGTCCAGACAGGCCCATTTTGCCCAAGAACTCCCCCGCGCGAGGCCCAAGGTCTTCGCTTGCGCACCGAGGTTGGCCAGCACCATTTGCCAGCATTGACCATTGTGGCCTGTGACAGCGGCCACCGACCCACCCTGCTCGACGGTGACGCCTGCATCCGTCGCCTGCAGCACCACATGCTGCAGGGACTGCCAGCGCAAACCTACTTCCAGCAGGGCTGCCGATGGCGTCATCTGCCAGGTGTCACCCGTGTCCCACCACAAACCATCCTCGCCCATCAGCGGCGGCAAGCTCAGCGCCTTAACGCCGGCTCGGGCTGCCTCGGCCAGATGGCCCAAAAGCCAGGCGGCACCAAATAAGCCCCGACTGCGGGGATCGCGCGAGGCCAAGGCCATCCGCCTTTGTCCATCGCTGTGCGGCTGACGCCCCAGCGGACTCGCGCGGGCCGACAAACGGCTCGGACCCAGATGCCAGTCACGCTCGGGATGCCGGCGGCGCGCTGTCTCCAGCATCGAGGCCAGGCTTTGCAAACCATGCATCACGCTGTCATCATCGGCCCCGTGCACGGTGGGGCACACCGTAAAACCCATGAAGTCCTCACCCCCGCTGCCTTCGAGCCGGTTGAGTTGTGCAAAAAAATGCGGCGTACCGCCCCCAATGGTTGCTGCAGGAAAAAGCTGGCGCAAAAAACGGGCCGCCGGTGCGCCGCATGGCAAAGCCGCTACTGCCGCCGGCACCACCCCCGCCAGCGCCATCGCTTGCACCAGCAGATGGCACGCAGCATCCGCTGTCCCGCCTTGGCCGAGCCGGTCACAGGCGCACACATCGAGCCGCAGCGAAGCCCCCGCGGCTTGCAACAAGCTGCGCACGCCCGACCAATTGACTGCTGCGTTCGGCGTGTCAGGCCACAGCGTAAGGTGCAAAAAAGCGGGACGCCACTGCGCCAAAACAGCCAACACCCAGGCCGCAGGCGAGCGTGTCATGTCGGGTGTGATGGACAGACCCAAACGCATGGCAGGCGTGGCCGCATGTGTCAGTGGCTCAAGCCCAATGGGCGCCGTCCTTGGCACTACCGCCGGATACAGTGCCTCAGGCGGCGGGTCCAGCAGGCACAAATGCACTTCCCGCGTCCACGGCTGACCCTGGCGCAGCACAAAAGGCCTGGGCATTGAATTGGAGCGGCTGTAGGTTTTGAAAGAGGCGTCGGCGTTGTTGCGCTGGTCTTCCAGTTCGTAATCCTCGCCGGGCAATTGGGCTTGGGCCCAATGCCCCGGCGCATATTCGTGACGCAGCGCGCGCACCGCCGTGAAGGGAGGCCAGGCAGGCACCTCGTGCGGCAAGCTGGACACGCTGGTGCGGCCGTCCACATGCAGGACTTGCACAGCGCAACCGGCCGCCGACATCGGGTGCAACAAGACCCAGCCACAGCGGTTGCTCCACAGGTCATGGCTTGGCGTGGCTTGCGACTGGAAATGCAAGCCCCCATCGGGGTCGCCCCGCACCTGCAGGTCCAGCTCAATGCCAGCACCTTCTTCAGGGCCACCGACCACGTCCAGCGGATCGCAGGCCATGCGCCCGCGCAAGCTCAGCGCAAAACCCGCCCCGTCGGACTGGTGATCCACCACTTTGAACACCGGCTCGGGCGTGCCCCAAGCGGCATCGCGAAACAAAAAGGCCAGGCCATGCCAGACCTCGTGGCCATGGGCATGCACAGGCCCGAAACGCCCACCCACCAGTTCGAACGACAGGGGCCCAGCCTGCAGCTTCAAGCGCGGCGGCAAAGGCTCGTCACAACCGTACAGTGCCCGCCGCTCACGCACTGACATGGCGGGCTTTCGGGCAAAGCATCAAATGGTGCGCCCGCCGTCGACCGGCAGTTCAACACCGGTGATGAAAGCGGCAGCGTCGCTGGCCAGGTAAAGCGCCGCTTGCGCCACATCGTTGGGCGTCGACATGCGGCCCAGCGGAATGCCTGCGGTAATGCGGGCACGGGCCTCGGGGGTGTCGGCCGTACCCAAAAACTGCTCGATCAGGCCAGTAGCACCCATCACCGGGCAGATGGCGTTGACGCGAATGCCGTCTGGGCCCAATTCAGCCGCCATGGACTTGGAGAGCAGGTTGACCGCCCCCTTGGATGCGTTGTACCAGGTCAGTCCCGGGCGCGGACGCAAGCCTGCGGTCGAGCCGATGTTGATGATCGAACCCTGCCCTTGCTGGCGCAAGAGCGGCACCACCGCTCGGGCCATGTGGTAGATGGACTTCACATTGACGTTAAAGACACGGTCGAAGGTGGCCTCATCCACGTCTAACATGGGCTGGTTGCGGTGCGTGGTGCCCGCATTGTTGACCACAATCTGAGGGGCACCGAACTGCTGCACGCAGGCATCGACGGCCGCCTGCACATCCTGCGCAAGCGAGACATCGCACTTGACCGCAAAGGCTGCAGCCCCGAGGCTGGCGGCCACGGCCTGGGCACGCTCCAGGTCCAAGTCAGCAATCAGCACGCGCGCGCCCTGTTCAACGAACAGGCGGGCAATGCCTTCCCCAAAACCTGCACCGCCGCCCGTCACGATGGCGATTTTGTTGAGCAAATTAGTCATGCTCACCCCTTCAAGGCCAAAGCATCTGGTGCTCGACCGAAATGATGGGCGAGACATCTTTGGCAAAGTTGGGCAGATCGGCCAGCAAGGTCTTGCCTTCGGGGCTGGACAGTGAGCTCACCAGGTCTTCTTCCGAGTCGAACCAGAGTTCAGAAAAACCGTCGTAATCAAAGTGTGGAAAGCGCGCACGGTCCACCAGGTTGACGGAATAGCGGCGCAGGCCGGGCAACTTGAGGCACAGGGCTGCGTGACGCTTGAGCCAGTGCTCGGTGAATTCCTGATGGCTCATGCCGTCTTTGCATCGCAAAATGCCCAGGCGTTTGACAAAGGTACGTGGGGTGTTCATAGGGGTTCTCCATTCAGAATCAACAGGGCTTCAAAGGATGGGGGGGTCGGTTGCCGCAAACTCGGCCCGCAAAGCGGCGCCGTGTTCGTCGATGCGCGGCGCCGGGGGGTAATCGGCGTCTTCCCAATCCACTTGCCAAGGCAGTGCAGGCAGGCGCGCCAGATGGGGGCCCACAGGCATGGCACGGGTGCGCAATTGTGGGTGTTCAATCAGGTCCTGCACCGAATTGACCTTGCCATAAGCGGTCTGGGCGGCCGTCAAGCGGGCAATGACTTCACCGCTGGCCAGGCCAGCAAAAACCTCAGCCACACAACCATCGACAAAGGCTCGATGGGCGCAGCGTGCAGCGTTGTCGACGCAGCGGGGGTCTTGCAGCAGATCGGGGCGCTTGAGCACCTGGCGGCAAAACCCGGCCCACTCGCGCTCGTTCTGAATGGAGATGACCAGCTCGCGGCCATCGGCGCAGCTGAACACCCCATAGGGCGTGATGGAGGGGTGCTTGAGCCCCACGCGCTCCGGTGCACGACCGCCGTAAAGCGCCTGAAGGTAGGGCACGCTCATCAGCTCTGCCGCCGAATCGAACAGCGACACATGCACGCCGCTTCCCACACCGGTGAGTGCGCGCTGCAACAAGGCCTGCTGGATGCCCACCAGCGCATTCATGCCGGCAGTGATGTCGCACAGCGAGACACCGATGCGGCCCCACTCGCCCGGCGCGCCACTGACCGAAATCAGGCCCGACTCGGCCTGCACCAACAAATCGTAGGCTTTCATCTCTTGCTGCGTGCCATGTTCACCGTAACCACTGATGTCGCAGGTGATCAGGCGCGGATGGCGTTCGCGCAATGTGGAAGAACCCAGGCCCAACCGGGCGGCGGCACCCGGCGCGAGGTTTTGCAAAAAAACATCCGCGCCCGCGATCATGCGCTCGAGGACGGCCAGGTCTTGCGGCTGCTTGAGGTCCAGCGTCACCGACTCCTTGCCTCGGTTGATCCAAACAAAGTACGTGGACTCGCCATGCACATGTCGGTCGTAGCCGCGCGCAAAGTCGCCCTCGGGTCGTTCGATCTTGATCACGCGTGCGCCGGCGTCGGCCAGTCGGCTGCTGCAATAAGGGGCCGCCACGGCTTGCTCCAAAGCCACCACCAACAAGCCTGTCAGGGGTTTGGATTGTGTCTTAGGCACTTTGGCGCTTTTTGTATCGGTCATGGACATTTCGGTGAATGCAGTCTTGCAATTTCTCATCGATTGTGGAGACCGCATCGCGATTTAGCAATTGCCGATGTTCAAAGCGAGCCTTGACGTGCATGAAACACACAGGATCGAGGCGCAAGCCTGTACCGGGAAAAAATCAGCGCGTTTTCCGGGGCAATTGGCCGGCAGCCTGAACAGTGGAAACCGCTTTTCCTCATACCTTAAGGGTTAACGCTGACCAAAAATCGCGGTCCCTACCCGCACCATCGTGCTGCCTTGGGCCACGGCCAACTCCAGATCGGCCGTCATGCCCATGGACAAGGTGTCCAACGCCAGCCCAGCGGCTTGCAAGCGGCGCCACAAGGCATGAGCCTGGGCATGCACGTTCCGTGTGGCCGCTGTATCACCCGGCTCAGGAATGCTCATGATGCCGCGCAATTGCAAATGCGGCAACACGGCCACGGCCTGTGCCAACGCCAAAGCGTGGTCAGGCGCCACGCCCGATTTGTTTTCGCCGCCATCCAGATTGACCTGAATGCACACCTGCAGCGGGGGTAAAGTCGTTGGGCGCTGGGCTGACAAGCGCTCGGCTGTCTTGAGTCGGTCAATTGAATGCACCCAGTCAAAATGCGTCGCAACCCAACGTGTTTTGTTGCTCTGGATCGGGCCGATGCAATGCCACTCCAGATCGAGATCCTGCAATGCCTGGATTTTGTCTACGCCTTCTTGGATGTAGTTTTCGCCAAAAGCGCGTTGGCCAGCCGCATGGGCAAGACGCACCGCTTGCGGGCCAAATGTTTTGGACACCGCGAGCAAATGCACACTGGCGCGATCACGGCCTGCGGCCAGACAAGCGGACGCAATGCGTGTTTCTACGTGTTGAAGATTATGGGCAATGGTGGACATAATCCTGCCAAGGGTACCAAATCCACAGAGTACCTGTGACCATCAGGGAGGGTCTATGCCCATTGAGCAATGGCTGCGCAAAGCTTTGGACTTGGGTGCATCGGACTTGCACCTGTCCGCCGGACTGGCACCGATGGTGAGGGTCCATGGTGAGTTACGCACTTTAGACACCGAAGCGCCTGCTTGGCAGGATGCGCAAGTCAGAGATTTTCTCTCTCAGATCATGCCGCCTGCGCGCTGGGCGGTGTTCGCGGATACCCTCGAAGATGACTTTGCCATCGAATGGGCCGACTGTGGGCGCTTCAGGGTGAACGCTTTTCACCACCAACGGGGCACAGGCGTGGTGATGCGGGCCATTGCGCAAAAGGTGCCGCGACTGGAGGATCTGCATGCACCTGAACTGCTGCATTCGCTGGCCCTCAAATCCAGCGGCTTGATTTTGGTCACGGGGCCAACAGGCTGCGGCAAATCAACGCTGTTGGCGGCCCTGTTGGACCATGCCAACCGCAGCTTAAGAGGGCATTTGCTGACCATCGAGGACCCTGTAGAGTTCGTGCACACCGCGCAACAATGCGCCGTCAATCAACGCGAAGTGGGGCTACACACCCACAGTTTTGAAGCCGCGCTGCGCTCAGCTTTGCGCGAGGACCCCGATGTGATCCTGATTGGAGAACTGCGTGACCTGGCAACCATCCGCCTGGCCCTGACGGCCGCAGAAACCGGGCATTTGGTGCTGGCCTCCCTGCACACGGCCAGTGCCCCCAAGGCGGTGGACCGGATCGTGGACGTCTTTCCTGCAGAAGAAAAAGACATGGTGAGGACCATGCTCTCGGAGTCCTTGCTGGCGGTGGTGGCGCAAACCTTGTGCGCCCGAGAGGACGGAAAAGGGCGTATTGCGGCCCACGAGGTCATGGTGGGTACGCCCGCCGTGCGCAATTTGATTCGCGAGGGTAAGGTCGCGCAACTGTACTCAGCGCTGCAAACGGGTGGGCAGTCTGGCATGCAAACCCTGGACCAAAGTTTGCAGGCTTTGGCTCAAAATACACTGATCTCCAACGCCACAGCCCGAAGACTGGCGCGTTTCCCGGAGAATTTTCCAACATGAAGTGGAAATGCTTTCGCGCATGGACCCGCCACCTGCTAAATTACATCTTTCAATCCATTGAGGCGCCTCATGAGCAGCTTGAACCCTAAAACCTACGAAACATCTCCCGCCCGCCGTGTGGCCTTTTTGGGCCTGGGGGTCATGGGCTTTCCAATGGCCGGCCACTTGGCGCTGGCTGGCCACCATGTCACGGTCTACAACCGCACGGCTGCCAAAGCCCAAGCTTGGTGCGCCGAGTTTGCGCACACGCCAGGTGCCTCGCATGCGGCGACACCCCGCGAGGCCGCTGCCAATGCTGAGATCGTGTTTTGCTGCGTGGGCAACGACGAAGATTTGCGCGGCGTGGTGCTGGGCGCTGATGGCGCTTTTGCGGGCATGCAAAAAGGCAGTATCTTTGTCGATCACACCACCGCATCCGCCAGCGTTGCGCGCGAATTGAACCTTGAAGCTCAAAAATGGGGTCTGGCCTTTGTGGATGCGCCGGTCTCCGGGGGACAAGCAGGCGCACAAAACGGCATGCTCACCGTGATGTGTGGCGGTGAAGCGGCTGACTTTGAAAAAGTCAAACCCGCAGGCATGGCTTTTTCTCGTGCTTTCACTTTGTTGGGCGAATCGGGCGCGGGCCAATTGGCCAAGATGGTCAATCAGATTTGCATTGCCGGTCTGGTACAAGGCTTGTCCGAAGCCATTGCCTTTGGTCAACACGCCGGTTTGGATATGAATGCCGTGCTGGAGGTTATCAGCAAGGGCGCGGCGCAAAGCTGGCAAATGGAAAACCGCGGCAAAACCATGGTTGCCGACCAATTTGAGTTTGGTTTCGCCGTGGACTGGATGCGCAAAGACTTGGGTCTGGTGCTCGACGAAGCCAAACGCAATGGTGCGCGCTTACCTGTCACGGCTTTGGTCGATCAGTTTTACGCCGATGTCCAGCAACAGGGTGGCCGCCGCTGGGATACCTCCAGCCTGATCAAACGTTTGCGCTGAACCTGCGTGAGAGACTGGGCCCATTCATGAGGCCCAGTTATTAGACCCATTTATCTGGCCGTGGTTTGCGCGCTCAAGCGCTTGAGCTCTTCTTCAGAAATAATGTCCAGCACGCGCACCACCTTGGTCACCCCGCCAATGCTGCGCGCAATGTCGGTTGCACGCTGGGCTTCACGGCTGGTCACGCGGCCCATCAAATACACCACGCCACTTTCGGTCACCACTTTGAAAGCATTGGACTGCAGGTCTTTGGCGTCCACAAACATCGCTTTGATCTGTCCGGAAATAATGATGTCTTTGGACCGCTGCGTCAGGGAGCTGACGGCTTGCACGGTC
>Ga0114959_10000805_pt1 | contig 29295 bp, 21 predicted proteins | sample C_130625_EF_Meta_FD_87317 | JGI IMG/M metagenome (GOLD analysis project Ga0114959, IMG submission 87317) | Freshwater microbial communities from Lake Croche, Canada to study carbon cycling - C_130625_EF_MetaG | ecosystem: Environmental > Aquatic > Freshwater > Lake | place: Lake Croche, Canada... | reverse complement strand
TTTTCTTCTTTTTTTAAATCCTTCTTTTTTTTTTTTCTTCCTCTTTTTTTTTGATCCTTTTTATTTTTTTTTACTTTTTCCTTGTGTTTTTGTTTTCGTTCCCTTTTTTTTTTTAAAATAATTTCATTATCTTTGGTTTCATCATCAGATAAATCACTATCTGAGTAATCAGAAGAATTTTCCGATTGTGAATCTGATTCATTTTCTAAAGATAATTCATTAATTTTATTGTTTAATTCTATACTCATTTTGTAATTATTTAATTTTATTATAATCTTTTTATATTATTTAATTCTTTAAAAAATATATTTTTTTATAAGTATTACAATGAATAATTTAAAAATAGATAATTTTAATATTATATATAAGAATATTATACAAAATGATACAAGTATAAAAGCTAACTTAATAAAAATTCCAAGAATTCCAAATTTATACTTTGAAAAAAATAAGAGAAATTGGTATACTGATAAAATAATAGATAATTATTATATAATAAAAGTAAAACTTGAAAAACTAAAAAAAATAAAGGATAATTTATTGTTCATAATTGAATTAAATAAAAATAAGTTTGAAAATATATTTATAGATAAATATAAATATAAATTAGATAAAAGATTTTTAATTTTTAAAAAAGATAAATTAGAAATAAAGAATTCAGGCGAGTTTAAAATTTTTAAAGATGATTTTTTAAAAAATAAAAATATAATAGATGGATTAACTACAAATTTTCCACATTTTTATGAAATTTTTAATATTAATTATAATGAAAAAGATAAAAAATATTTTTTAAAATTATTTAAAACATATATTGAAATAAGAGATGATTTACTAAATAATACATTAATAGAAAATAATCATGGTTTAATGGCATATGATCATTTTTTTGATATAAATGAATTTTTAGAATTAAAGAAAAAAGAAAAAGAATTATTAGAAAGTATAGAAAATAGAAGAAATAGAAATAATCCTAATAGTATTAATTATAATAAATATTATTATCCAGAAATTAAAAATAATGGACAAAATGAACAAAGTGAAGATGAAAAAGAAGAAAAAGAACAATCTAATAAAAAAGAAAAGATTGATAATTTTAAAAATTATAATGCAATTTATTCAACTCAAGTAAATGATAATTCTTATAAATCTTTAAATAAAACAAATATTAATAAAATGTTAAAAAATATAAATAATAGTATTGATGAATATTTATCAGTTGGAAGTAATGGAAATCTATTTTCAATTTTAATAAATGCAATTCAAACAGATTATAATGTTATTAAATTTTTCTATTATTATGAAGATCCTTTAATATACAACTCTTGTATTGATTTAAGCACGAAGAGAAGAATTTTTATTACTAAATTAATTAGTGATTTCTATGAATATGAATCTTCTTATTTATATTGGATAAAACGATATATTAAAAGTAATTCATCATCAAATAATCAATTTATTTATAATAAAAATACAAAAGAATTAGAACAATTTGATAAATTTTTAAAAGAAGAGCTTGGGATATAAAAATTTAATTATCTTTTTTCAGGTGGAATATAATCTATTTTTAAATAATCAAATATATCTTTCTCTGTTTTTGCTTCAAAATTTATTTTTTTCCCTGTTATTCTATTAAATAATCCATACTCATTTAATTTATATCCTTTTTTAGATGCAATGGATCTTATTTTTTTTGAAAAGTCTTTACTTGATCCAAAATATAATAAATACCATGGTAAATTCTTTTTATCTATAAAAATTATATCTAATTGGCGATAAATATTATATTTTTTAGAACGAATAATATAAATAGATTTATTTTCTCCATCTAATAAAGTTTCTTTAATTATGTGTTTCTTTTTTAATTCATTATAAAAAAGTTTTTTAGTTGTAATGATATTCTTTCCTGATTTAACTGAAATAATAATATCAATATCACCTGAAGTTTTTTTCCCTAATCTATAAGATCCTGCATTATAAGTTTCATATATTTTATCTTTATTTATATTTATTTTATTAAATATTTTCGTATAATACTCTATTTCTTTTCTGGGTATCCTTTTTTTTAAATCTTCATAATATTCTAGTCCAATTTTTTGTACTCTAGATAAATTAATTGTATTTAATTTTACTGCTTTTTTTAATTCTGATATTGTATAAATATTATATTTTAATACAATTTCTTTGGATAGTTTTATACCAAACCCCCATATATTTTGAAATAGTGTAATTGATTTAATATTTTTTTGTATTATATTATTCTTTTTTATATTTTTATATAAAGAAAGAGTTCCGGTTTTTATAATTTCATCTATTTTTAAAAGAGAACTTTTTCCAATTCCATCTATATTTTTTATATCATTAATTGAATAAATCGGAGTTTCTAAATTCTCCAATATTTTTATTATTTTTTCATAACTTTGAATTCTAAATCTTTTTTGAATATTATTTGATGCAATTGATTTATGAAATGACAATAATTCTCTAAATATTTTTAAAATTTGTGGTTTGTAATTTATTGTTTGTTTTGTTTGTTTTGTTTGTTTTGTTTTTTTTATTGTTGGTTTAAAATTACCTCCTTTCTTAATGAGTGTTTTAATATATTTAATTTCATTTATATATTTTGCATATTTTGTTTCTAAAACAAGTGATATATTATTTTCTTTTGAAAAGTTAATTAAATATTCTAATGATTCTTTTCCATATTTACTTTTAAAAATATATCCTTTCCCAATAGTTTCATGTCTATTTATAATTGATCCAAGATTTCTTTCTGAATCATTTAAATGAATCAATAATATATTTTTTATTCCTATTAGATTATCAAAATCATTAAAATAATCTATCAATATATTTTTTTTTGATATATTATATCCAGAAACAAATATATGGGCTGTATCCACACAAAATTTAATTCTTTTTTTATATTCAATTGGTATTTTAGAATAAATATTTGCAAGTTTTTCAGTTGTTCCACCAATAATAGTTTTTCTATTAACTGGTGTTTCTAATAAAATAGGAACTTTAGAAGGTGAACTTTTAAGAACAGATATTAAAGAATTAATATAATTTTCTATACATTGATCAGGTGTAATATTTAGTTTTTTTGTTTTAAATGAACCCATATGAAGAACACATCCTAATGCTCCTAGTTTTTTACAAATATTCATATCATAAATTAAATTATCAAGTCCCCATTTAAATCTTATAGATGATGGATCATTACAGAAATTTAATGAAAAAATAGAATGAACATATAATTTAATATTATTATCTTTTATTATTTTTTTTATTTCACTGATTTGTGTTGGATTTAAAATAATTTTATATCGTAATGTAGTTAATCTATTATCTCCTAAAAATATTTGTAAAACATTTGCTTTTATTTTTATTGCTTGATCTAAAGCATTTATAATATCTTCAAATCGGGATTTATTTAAATGAATTCCAATAGAAAGCATTTATATGTATATATTGTTTAATTTACATTATTTTTAAATCAAAAAAAAAATAGATTATAAATATATAATGATAAAATATACAAATAAATATAGAATAAAAAATATTGATACGCATATATTTATTATTTGTAATGATCATATAAAAAGATTAAAAGAAATAGTTGCCTTATTAAATATTAAAAGTATACCAAAAAAAATTTATGAAGATATAAAAGTTGGAAAAGACAATACTTTTGAAAAAAAACTTTATATAGATAATTATGAAATTATATTTTATTTTATTGGAAAAAAAGATAAATGTGATTTGAAAGTTTTATATAAAATATTTGGAGAAATTGGAGTATCTATGTATTCTGAAAATAAAAATATTCAAATTAGTTTAGTTGGAACTAATGAAAATGAAATAAAAAATCAAGTTATTTCTTATATATTAGGATACTATCAATTTAATGATTTTAAAACAAATGGACAAATAAAAAATAAAAAAGATACTTTTTTATATCATCCTAAAAAGAAGTTTCAAAAGATAGTTAATGATTCTATTATAGAAGCCGGTGTTCAAAATGAATTACGAAGTTTAATTAATACACCTGCAAATATTTTAACGTCTACTACTTATTACAAACATATGAAAGATAATATAAATAAAATGGGATTAACAAAAACTACAATTAAGGTATTAAATGAAGCGGATCTTAAAAAAAAAGGTTGTAATTTAATTTTAGGTGTTAATCAAGGAAGTAAAAATAAAGCTATGATGGTTATATTAGAATATAAAAATAATCCAGTATCAAATAGAACAATTGCCCTAATTGGGAAAGGAGTAATGTTTGATAGTGGCGGATATAATATAAAAGGTGGCAATTTTAGTGATATGAAAAATGATATGACTGGAAGTGCTATTGTATATGGAATTTTTAAATTATTAGAGAAAAATAACGTGCGTGGTCATTTTATTGGTTTGTTACCTTTAGTTGAAAATATGGTTGATTCTAATTCAATTCGACCAGGTGATATTTTATCTGCGTATAATAAAAAAACAGTTGAAATTATTGATACTGATGCAGAAGGAAGATTAATTATGGCAGATGCCCTTGCTTATTCTAATAATTATAAACCATATTTATGTATTGATATTGCAACATTAACCGGACAAGCTGCACAGATATTTGGTAATAAATCAACTGTTATTATGGGAAATAATAATAAATATATACAAAAAATGATTCAGGCAGGACTTATGAATAATGAAAAAATATGGGAGCTTCCAATGTGGGAAGAATATGTTTCTTTAACTAAATCAAATATTGCAGATTTGAAAAATTATAGTTATGAATCAAAAGCATCTACTATTATGGCAGGAGCATTTTTATCACAATTTATTCCTGAAAAGGCACACTGGATGCATTTAGATATTGCAGGTGTAGATATGTTAACTGGAAATACACATATGAGGAAATATGGCGCAACAGGTGAAATATTTAGGTCATTACTATATTTTTTACAAAATATTGAAAAAGAATCTTACGAAAAATAAAGGTATATGTTGTTCTATAATAATAATTTAAAAAAATAAGGTTTTTTACTTATTTTTTTATCTAATATAACTGTAGTTGTATGGTTGTAAAACATTTAGTTCAAAAAAGTACAAAAAATAAAGTTAATAATAATTGGAATTCTTTAAAATGTAGTCCTATTGGTCCTTTTTTACAACTTATTGGAATTGCTCCTGGTGATCCCAAAGAAACAGCAAATACTTGTAAATCATCTGAATTTTCTTCTCAATTTTCATCTAGTATGACAGAACATATAAACGTTACTGGAAAACTAACAAGTGGTTTAGATAGCATAAGAAATACAATGCAAAGTTTTCGTAAAATGTTTGTTATGATACAGCAACAAATGTTTAAACAATTATCTGTTGTAGCAACACAACTTTTTACACTTTATGTAAAAATTGGTAATATTTTTTATGTTATTGTAAAGCATATTATTAATATTTTAAATATATTTAAAGGAGTTGTTAATTTAGGATCATCTATTACAAAATTATTATTAGCATTTGTTAATTTACTTAGAGGTCCAGTAAATGCAATTGATGATATTCAACAGTTTTTTACAAGAGGAATATTTTAGAAAGTTTGCGAAGCCACTAGGTTCCCTAATAAGAGGGGTCTAAGGGTGCGCGAAGCCACTATGTTCCCTAATAGGAGATTCCATTTGATGGAATAGGAGGGGTCTAAGGGTGCGCGAAGCCACTAGGTTCCCCTTTTTTTTAAAGAATTAATAAAAACTGAAAATAAATGAACTTAAAGAATTTTAAATAATCTATGGATTATAATCATGTCTAAATCAGTAGAAGAAACTTTTGTTAAGAAAACACAATTAGAACATATTATTGATATTCCCGATACTTATATTGGTTCTATTGAAAAAACAGATGTTGATACCTGGGTTTATAACGAAGAAGAAGATAAAATTATTTTTAAAAACATTAAATACATTCCAGGACTTTATAAAATATTTGATGAATTATTAGTTAATGCTATTGATCAACATGTAAGAATTGAAAATGATGAAACTGTGTCAAACAAAGTTAATCTTATTAAGGTAAATTTTGATACAGAAAATAATAAAATTTCAGTTCACAATAATGGAAATGGTATTCCAATTGTAGAACACAAAGATCATCAAGTTTGGGTGCCTGAATTAATTTTTGGACATTTATTAACTTCATCTAATTATGATAAAAATGAGAAGAAAATTACTGGCGGAAAGAATGGATATGGTGCAAAATTAACAAATATTTTTTCGAGTTATTTTAAAATAGAAACAGTAGATGCGGAAAGAAAATTAAAATATGTTCAAGTTTTTGAAAAAAATATGACTATTAAAAATGCTCCTGTTATTACTAAGTTTTCTGGAAAACCATATACTACTATTGAATTTTGCCCTGATTTAGTCAGATTTGGAATTGATAAAATTGATGATGATACTCTTCAATTAATGAAAAAGAGAGTTATTGATATTACTGCTTGCACTAATAGAAATGTTTCTGTCTTCATTAATGAAAAGAAACTAGAATGCAAAACCCTTGAAAAGTATGTTAATTATTATTTAGATGCCGATGTTGAAAAAGTATATGAAGAAGTAAATGATAGATGGGAAGTAGTAGTAGCTATTAATCCAGATACTAAGTTTGATCAAGTATCATTTGTGAATGGTATTAGTACTATTAAAGGTGGTAAACATGTAGATTCAGTTGCAAATAATGTTATTAAAAAGGTTCAAACATTTATGTCTACTAAAGGAATTAAAAGAAAGAAAATAGAATTAAAGCCAGCTCATATTAAAGATAATCTATTTATTTTTGTTCGTTGTACTATTGAAAATCCAGCATTTGATAGTCAAATTAAAGAATATTTGACAACTCCTGCTACCAAATTTGGAAGCAAATGTGAAATTTCAGATAAATTTATTGAGCGACTAGTTAAGACATCCTTAATTGATCGTGCAACAAAACTAAGTGATTTTAAAGATGCAATTGGTTTACAAAAAACAGGTGGCAAAAAGACAACTGCACTTCGTGGAATTGATAAACTTGATGATGCAAATAAAGCTGGTACAAATGAATCTCTTAAATGTACATTGATTTTAACAGAGGGAGATTCAGCTAAGGCTCTTGCTGTTGCTGGATTATCTGTTGTAGGAAGAGACTATTTTGGTGTTTTTCCACTAAAAGGAAAAGTATTAAATGTACGAGATATTACTATGAAAAAGGTAAGTGATAATCAAGAAATTAGTAATTTAGTTAAAATTATTGGTTTAAAATATGCTAAGTATAAAAACAAGGAAGAAAGTATTAAAGACTTGCGATATGGAAGAATCATGATTTTTACAGATGCAGATGTTGATGGTTCTCATATTAAGGGACTTTTAATAAATCTTTTTGCAACATTTTGGCCAGAATTATTGGAAATTCCCGGATTCATTATTTCATTAGCTACTCCTATTTTGAAAGTGAAAAAGCAAAAGGAATCTATTGAGTTCTATACGATGACTGAATTTAATAACTGGAAAGAAACCATTGAAAATATTAAATCATGGGATATTAAATATTACAAAGGATTGGGTACTAGTACCTCTGAAGAAGCTAAAGAATATTTTACGAATTTTGATCAAAAAAATATTATTTATAAAATGTATAATGAAGATACTGATTTAGAGAATAAAGAACTATCGATTGATAAAATTAATTTAGCATTTGATAAAAAGAGATCAGAAGATAGAAAAATTTGGCTAAAGAGTTATGATAAAGATAATATTATTGAACAGTCTCAGAAAAATATATTGTATCACGAGTTTATTGACAAAGAGTTGATTCATTTTTCGGATTATGATTGTAAGAGATCCATTCCCTCAATGTGTGATGGATTAAAACCTAGTTTGAGAAAAATTATTTATGGATGTTTTAAAAGAAACTTGAAAAAGGAAATTAAAGTTGCTCAATTAGCAGGTTATATTAGTGAAAATAGTGCTTATCACCATGGTGACCAGTCTTTATTTGAATCTATTATTGGATTGGCTCAAGATTTTGTTGGTGCAAATAATATTGAGCTATTAGAACCTAAAGGTCAATTTGGTACTAGAATTAATGGCGGAAAAGATTCGGCATCTCCCAGATATATTTTTACGAATTTATCAGAGTTGACATTCCATATTTATAACCCGCTAGATAATCCACTTTTGGAATATAATGAAGATGATGGTAAAAAAATTGAACCGGTGTGGTATATTCCTATTCTTCCAATGATTCTAGTAAATGGAACAGATGGAATTGGAACCGGATTTAGTACTAAGATTCCCCCACATGATCCGGAAATGATTGTAAAGAATTTGTTTAATATGATGGATGATAAACCAGTGGAAAAAATGATTCCATGGTTTCGTGGATTTAAAGGTAAGGTTGAATTTAAAGGTCTGAATGAATATGGAATTGAACAATATACTAATAAGGGTACATATAAGATTATTGATGATACCAGTATTTTGGTTGATGAACTTCCTATTGGAAAATGGATTGATGATTATAAGATTTACTTGGAGTCATTATTATATGATAAATCAGCTGAAAATAGTACTAAACAATGCTTAGTAGATTTTTCGAATAATTCGACGGAGAAAAATGTTAGCTATTTATTGAAATTAAAAAAAGATGATTTACATAAATTAAAGGTTACTGGAGAAATTGAAAATGTATTTAAGCTAACTGATTGCAAATCAACTAACTACAGTAATATGCATTTGTATAATAATAAGGGAGTTATATGCAAATATGATAATATTGATGATATTATGCAAGAGTTTTATGTTATTAGATTGGCATATTATAGTAAGAGAAAAGATTATATGCTTAAAAGTATGAAAAAGGAATTAGATGTATATGAAGCTAAGATAAGATTTATTGAAGGATTTATTAATGGAGAAATTAATATTTTGCATAAAGAAGATGAAGAAATTGAAGCCATTTTAATGGAGAAAGGATTTCCTAAATTTAGTAATGTTAAGAGTATTGAAGTCGTTGAAGTTGAAATAGATGAAGAAGAAGATCATACATTTACATATGATTATTTGTTGAATATGAAAATTAAATCATTAACGAAAAAGAAGATTGAAGAGTTGAAGAAACTACATGAGAATAAATTAGGTCTTTTTAATGATTTAGAATTGAAGAGTAATAAAGATTTATGGAGAGATGATTTGAATAAGTTTTTAGAAGTATATCGGGCTAAAATGAAGATTTATAATGAAAAAATGAATAATGATGTGAAAGCAATTGTTAAGGCAAAAGTTGTTAAGAAAGTAGCTGGTAAAAAATAGAGGTAAATCTATTTGTATTTATCTCGATAATCATTTATATTCTAAAATTATTCTTTTTTAAATTAAAAAATTATTTTAATTTAAAATATTCTAAATATACTATATTATGTCTGATCCTCAAGATTTATTATATACAAATCAGTTTATATCAACTGATATTATATCGGATAAACAATTAGAAGATGAAACTAGGTATTATTATAGATTAAATAGATATATTAATGAAACAACTCCTACTGAAACAGATGATTTTTTAAAAGAAGATAAAAACGAAACTGATTTAATTAATTTAAATAAAATTTCGAATACTAAATGGCCGGTTTATACAAATAGAAATCATTATCCATTATTTGATTCTTTTATAAAAGATGTAAGTGAAAATTCTTATGAAAAAGAGATTATTACAAAAATTAATATTGATAGTCGAAATCGTGATTATGCAAAATATCTTTTTCCAAATGATTTTGAAATTCCATTTAATACTGAATTATATGATGTTACTAAAATTGTTATTGAAGATATTGCATTTCCTAATTCTGTAAATTCAATTTCAAATTATTCAAATGCATTAGCATGGCAATATGCATCAGCTGCTAATTTATCAGGAAATAATTTAAATTCAGATATAATACCTACACCTGATCCTCTTCGAAAAGTATATTATTCTAATTTACCATATTCAACATTTTCATCAAATACAATACAAGATATAATATATATAGATAATTCTCTTGTTTATGAAACAAGTGTATTGCCAAGTTTTTATACAGTTGCGGAATTAGAACGAGCTATAAGAAATGCGACAAGTCGTATTCCACATCCTGATAAAGGAGAAGTTATTGAAGAACCATATTATTCTTTTACTAAAATAAGAGGGTCACCAACTTTATTTACAATAGATATTAATCCAGTTACAAGTATAGTAGAAGTTGTAAATAGAATAGAAGAAGTAAGAGCTATTGCAATACAAACTTTTGAACCGTACGAAAGTAATTGGGATGTAAGTGATATTTTTTATAAATATACAGATACACCATATACAAGCTTAGATCCTAATTATATATATATAACTTTACCATATTCTTATAATGAAACAGTTGAATATTATCCAAATCCTAATAATAAAATTTCTCCATCACCATTTCCATTAGTAATTACAGGATTAGAAACATCTATTGGAAATATTGATTTTGGAATTATAAATTATACAGAGTTTTACGATGTAAGTTTATATACAAATGATAATTTATATACTGAAAATGAACTAGATAGTATATCTACATATAAATATATTGATACAATTACTATTACTTCTGATGGTCTTACAAAAAAATTTTTAAGATTTGCATTAAAATTATCATCTGGAAATATTTCTGGAGCTAATTATAATCCAAATGGTAAACAATTGACACCAATTATTACACAAACAATTTTATATACAAATTCTTTAGCTAATTTTTTTCAAAATACTTTATATGATTTTCAATATATTCCAACGCAACATGTTCCACTTATTGGAAGGGCTTTATTATTTAGATGGATATATGATAAAGATGGACCGAGTTATGTAAATTATGAAGTTTTAACAAATGATATTAAAAAAAGAAGTTTATTACATTATTTAGTTTTTCCAATTGCAGATAGAACTAATGGAAATTTAGTTATGGCATATAATAATGGTTTTCGTTTTGTTCATACTAACATTCAGGCTAGATTATTCAATTCAAGTAATGATAATACATTTGGTCTATACTTTGAAAATTTACCAGATAATAATAGAAAATTAGATTTACAAGCTGTTGGTAATGATTACTATTTTGTAACAAGTCATTACTTATTTATTAAAATTTTATTTGATACAAATGATACGATTCGATCACAAGATAGAATGATTAATGGAATTGATGGTCAATTATTACAATATAATCAAAATTATTTATTTGAGCCTTATTTTGATACAGGAATTGGAAATAATTATTTATGTGTACCTAATTATAATTTTTATAAATTATATAGTAAAGATCAAGATGATATATATACTAAAATTATGTTAAGTAATATACCAGGAGATGTTGATATTCAAACATCGAATACAACAAAAAATAATTATTCTATTAATTATACGTCTGTTTTTAGTGGTATTTCTACAGCAATTATACAAATATATGATGCTAATTTAGTATTGTTAAATTTAACTCAAGATTTTAGTTTTACATTAAATGTATATAGTAAGAGAACAACATTAAAAGAAACATTAATTGATACTCAAACTGGATCGGTTAATACTACTGGTGTTATTATATAATAATTCTAGAAATAAATATAAATATAAAAATAAATATATATAATAAATATATATATTATGAATCAAGACGCAAATAAAAGTGGAAATTTTCAAAATATGGATATGAATAGTAATTTTCAAAATGGACGCGTTGTTATTGAAAGTACATATATGAAAGATATACAAATGATTGATAAAAATGGAGAGAAAATGAATAATTTTCAAGTAGAAGCTTTATACGGAATTCAAGAAACATCACAGCTTAACCAATTATTTTTTTCAAAGAAAAATATGGATATTATTCAAGATATGATACGTTTTAATGTATATGAGAAAAGTGATAAAAAATTTATTATTGATAGGCAATCTGATATTGAACTTGAAATTGTTATGAGATCTATTTATTTACAACATAGTGTAAATTTACCAAATAAAATTAAAGAACAACTTCAATATTTAAATGGATTAGTTAGAGACTGGTGTACTCAACAAATTATTCCTGAAGTTCAACAATATCATGGTTATATTAAAGAAATTGAATATATGCCATTACCAATTGATTTACCATTGAATTTATCTAGCAAGGGATCTCGTTCTTTAAGATCTGTTACTACTACTTTTTAAACCTTCTTTGATTATATTTTGCATCTTTATTAAATTATATTTAAAAATATTTTTATTTTTTATATAATATTTATATATTATATATTATATATGTCAACTATAATAAATATTTTTGCATTCCTTGGATTTATATTTTTATTAAGTGTTCTTATTTACTATGTATATAAATATTTTAAACATAAAGAATTATTGAAAGATATTTCATTAATATATCCACCTGGTGATTATATGCAACAAACCGGAATCAAATGTCCCGATTATTGGGTTAATTCTGGTTCTGATTCTAATGGAAATTATGAATGCCAAAATAGATTTAATGTTCCAGTTGTTAAAAATACTAATCCTAGTTGTGCAAATGTAAAATGCACTTCTACATCTGATAGTAGCAAAGCATATTTTAATTCTGTTCCTAGTAATAAAACTTGGCAATATGGTAATCCAGATGGATTAGAATCATTAACCGATCAAGAAAAATATGATTTTTTAAATAGTAATCCTGGAACTGCTACTGCAAGTCGTTGTAATTGGATTAACTGCTGTGGCGCATCGTCTGGAACAAAATCTACATGGACAGGTGTTTACGATATATGCCAAAATCCCAATCCATCACAAGTTGCAAATTAGAGGGAACCTAAGCAGGGAACCTAGAAAGGGAACCTAGAAAGGGAACCTAGGTTCCCTTTACATCCCTCCTATTCCATCAATTAAGATATCTTTTAAGAGAAAGTATTTTATATTAAATTTTTGCGATGGAATAGGAGAGGCTGCAGGGGAACTTTAAGTTCCCTGCGATGGAATAGGAGGGGTTGCAGGGGAACCTTAGGTTCCCTGCGATGGAATAGGAGGAGTTGCAGGGGAACCTTAGGTTCCCTGCGAGGATTGATGTAAAGGGAACCTTAGGTTCCCTTTTTAGGTTCCCTTTTTAGGGTCCCTTTTTAGGTTCCCTTTTTAGGCTCCCTTTGTGCGGTTGATTATGAATCTTTTAAAAATTTAAAAATAATATAAAATAATATTACTTTTATTTTATATGAACTGGTTGGAAATATATAAACCAGAATCTGTTTATAATATACGAACTAATAAAGATGAAATAAAAAAAGCAATTGATTGGATTCAAAGATACAAAAATAATTCAGATGAAACCGAAAAAGTTCTTTTAATATTAGGACCATCTGGTATTGGAAAAACATTATTAGCCGATTTACTTTTAAAAGAGTTTAAATATGAAAAAATTGAATTAAATTCTTCAGATGTTAGAAGTCAAAAAAAAATATCTGATTTTTTAAAAAAATCATTAACCTATAGAAATGTAGTTGATATGTTTTATGGTGGAAATAGACCTATTGGATTATTAATGGATGAAATAGATACTATTTCAAAATTAAGTGATAAAGGAGGATTAAGTGAGTTTTTAAGTATATTAAAGTTAAATGAAAAACATGATAATTTAAAAAAACAAAGTTTAAAGAAAAAAAAATTAAAAAAAATAGACGTTTCTATAGAAGATTATATAAAATTATATAATCCAATTATTTGTACATCTAATGATATTACTGATAAAAAAATAAATGAATTAAAAAAATATTCAGAAGTAATTTATTTGAAAAATCCACTTGATGAAGAAATTATAATGGTTATAAATGATATTTGTAACAAAGTAGGTTTTGTAATAGAAGAAAAAGTAAAAAAAAAATTAATAGAATATACTAAAAAAGATATTCGAAAATTAATTATTTTAATGGAAAGTTTATATAATACATTTCCTAATACTAAAATTAATGATAATTTATTTATTCAATTTACAAAAATTTTTACAGAGAAAGAAGAAGATATTCAATTATTTGATTCAACTAGTATTTTAATGAATAAAAAAATGAGTATATATAATTCTCAATTATATTTTGATATAGACTGTTTATTAATACCTTTAATGTTATATCATAATTCAATAGATTATATTAAGAACTGTTCTGATGATAATAAAAAAAAATTACACATTTATGATAAAATATTACATTCAATCTGTGTACATGATACCGTTCAAACAAATATATTTGAATTACAAGAATGGAATGAACTCTATGATATTTCTTCTTTTTATGGATCTTCTATGCCTAATATTTATTTTACAGAATTAAAGAGTAAAAGTTCTACAAAAAATATTCAATTTACTAATTTATTAAATAAAATATCTCAAATGTTTGTAAATAAAAAATTATTAATTTCTGCGAAAAATTGTTTTACAAAAGTAAATCTAGATTTAGATGAAGTTATATACTCAGCTGAAATTTTATCTAATTATTTTGATGATTATCGGTTAAATAATGATAATTTAAAAGATGATTCTTCATCTGATGAAGAAGATGAAGAAGATAATTGTATTGAAAATGAAGAGAATTATAGAAGTACTCCAGATGTTAAAATAAAACAAAATAATAGTGAATTAATTAAATATATGAATAAATATCAGATGAAAATAGATGATTTAGAAAATATATTAAAAATAGAAAAAATAAATCTAATTAATGAAAAAAGAAAAAAGAAATTTACATTAAAAATAAAGAAAGAAATGGCTTTATTTTTACAATTTATATGACTCTAATTACATTTCTTCACTTTCTGAACTAATTTTAAATTGTTTTTTAGCATCATAGATAGTTTCTGAACTTTTTTTATATTTTAGTATTGGAGGAAAACATAGTTTACAATTTCCATCTTTATCTTCGCATTTGCAATTAGCATATGGATCTAATACTCCATCTACATAACAAACTTTAGGCATATAATTTGGTTGTAAACCTTTATTAAAACATTCATTTGGAATATTTTCAATTGATTTTAAATACGCAATATTATTTGGATTTGTAAAATTTTCTTTTTGGCTTGATTTTATTTGATAATAAAAAATAATAAGTAAAATAACAATAATTATTAAATATACTAACATATTATATAATTATAAATAGATTTTTATTTATAATCTATTTATATAAAATAAACTAAATTTATAATGGTGATAAACTTAATGAAGTAAGAGGATCCATTGGTACTTCACTTGAAAAATGTTTAGATTCTTTTTCTATTTTTTTATTCATTTTATTATGCATTTCTTTATTATAATTATTCATTGATGAATAATCGGCCATTTCAGATGGCATAAAGTCTTCATCTATATTATTATATGGTTCAACATTTCCATCAAGATAAGGTTTATCATTATAATCATATTGTGGTTTATCTAAATCATCATCTTGATATGGATCATCATTCTTTGAATTTACATAATTATCTATACTAACTTGAGATTCGTTATCAGAATCATTTTCAAAATTTTCTGTATTATCACTAGAATAATCAGATTCATTTTCAAAATTTTCTGTATTATCACTAGAATAATCAGATTCATTTTCAAAATTCTCTATATCATCATCAGAATCATCAGAATCATTTTCAAAATTTTCTGTATTATCACTAGAATAATCAGATTCATTTTCAAAATTCTCTATATCATCATCAGAATCATCAGAATCATTTTCAAAATTCTCTATATCATCATCATCATCAGAATCATTTTCAAAATCTTCTATATTATTATTTTTTTCTATATTATTTACTTTTACTTTTAATGAATTACATTTTTTAACTAAAGATTCTTTTTCTCTTTTAGATATCATAAATCTAGATATAATATCAATAAGAACCATCGTTAATAATATTGCTGCAATTGGAATTAATATTTGATTTACATATGAATTCTTAGACCAATCATATGCTTGTGATATACCAAAGAAAATTATTCCAACTAATAAAGATATTGGAAAACTAAATACATATAGTGGATTTTCATATAATATATATTTTTCAACTAATTCATTACAATTTTTATTCATATTATATATATATATTCTATATAAATATTTATATTTAAAATAATTTTATTAAAATAAATTTAAAGATAAAATGGATTTTTCTTATAAAATATTTATAATTAATCTTAAAAAAAGAGATGATAGAAAAAAAAATATGGAATTATTATTTGAAAATAAGTTAAATAAAGAATATTTTTTTTATGAAGCAATTGATGGCCAAGAAATTAAATTAAATATTGAAATTAAAAATTTATTTAAAAACAATGATTTTTATAATAGAAAAAGTTTTATTGGATGTGCAATGAGTCATTATAATTTATGGTTAGAATTATTAAAAGATAATAATAATGATTATTACGTAATTTTTGAAGATGATATTTTTTTAGATAATAATTTTACAAAAGTTTTTGAAAAGTATAAACCAGAATTTCCATTAAATGATATTTTATTTTTAGGATATACAAAATTTAATACTAATACTAATAATAATTTAGAATATTCAATAGTTAATTTAGATAGAAATAATTATATGGGTGGATTATTTGGATATGTTATTACAAAGAGTGGTGCAAAAAAAATGATTGAATACATTGAAAGAAATAATATGAAACATGGTATTGATTATATAATAAAAATAAATAATAATATAAAATTATCAGTTATTGAGCCTAATATTGTATTATCTCAATGTGCAACAAATACAAATGATGTTGATAGTAATATTCAGAGAAATTATGAAGGGTTTAATTTTAATGACTTAAAAGATGATTATTATTATTTATTTTATAAAAATCTTGATCAAATAAATAATGATTATAGTCATCAAAAAAATTTAGATATTAATTCTTTATTTGATTATTGTAATAAAAATATTGAGGCTAATGGTTTTAATACTATTGGATTTGTTAAATCAAATATTAAATCATATGATTTATCTAAAAGTAGCTGGTTATCAAATGAACAAGATGGTATATATGTTAAAATGAATAAAACAATAAATGTTTCAATGATATGCAACTTTAATGATTCAAAATCATTATGTGATGAATTTAATAATATGTCAAAAGGTGATTATAGGTGGAACAATATAAAAATTGTTAGTGATAATTTTAATAAAAATAATATTGATTACTATGTAATTATAAATAAACCATTAAATAATTTACAACATTATGATCCATCAAAAACAATTGTTTTTCAAATGGAGCCATGGATATATAATTCTAATGTAGGCCATGGTGTTCATACATGGGGAAATTGGGCAAAACCAGATCCAAATAAATTTTTATCTGTTAGAAGTCACGATAAATATTATAATAATTGTCAGTCTCAATTAAAAACAACTTATTCTGATTTTATGAAAAATAAAGTAGTTATAAAAACAGAAAATAAAGCTTGTTCTATTGTTAGTGATAAATTTTATGATGAAGGTCATATTTTAAGAGTTAAATTTATAAAATATTTAGAAGATTTACATGAGGAAAATAATGTATCATATTTAGATATTTATGGAAGAGAAAATTATCATTCATTTAAAAATTATTCTGGTAAAGTTGATATAAAAGATAATATTATGTTTCCTTATAAATATTATTTTATTGCAGAAAACAATAGTGAAAAAAATTATATAACAGAAAAATTATGGGAGGCTATATTATCAGAGAGCTTATGTTTTTATTGGGGTGCACCAAATGTATCAGATTATATTGATAGTAGAGCATTTATTCAATTAGATTTAAATAATTTTGAAGAATCATATAAAACTATTAAGAATGCAATTGATAATGATTTATGGTCAGAAAGAATTGAAATTATAAGAGAAGAAAAGAAAAAAATATTAAATTATTATAATTTTTTTCCAACTATAGAAAGAATTATTATGAAAGATTTATGGAAAGATAATTTAAACATTATTAAAGATAGAACAAAAATATTGATTTTATCTAATAATATGAATGTAGATAATAATATATTTAAAATGAGAATGGATGATTTAGGATTAGATTGTAAACTTATTAAAAAAAATATAGATAGTAACTCTTTAGAATTAGAATCAAAATTAATATATAATGGATCTATTAAATATTATAATAATAATAATAAAGAATTAAAAAATAAGTTTATTAATACAATTTCTCATATTTCATTATATGAAAATTTAATTAAAGAAATGGATGATGATAAATCTGTAAATTATCTTATATTAGATGAAAAATCTGAAAATATTTCTGATTTATGTAAACATCCTACATTATCACTTTCAAATATTAATAATTTATTAAATCATTTATTTTATTTACCTGAAAATTACGATGTATGCTATATATCAGATAGTAATAAAAATAAATTTAAATTAGTTGAGAAAGAAAATAATGTATATTATAAAGTGAAAAAATATTTCTTTTGGGGAAGTAATTCATATATTATATCAAAAGAAGGAATTAAAAAAATATTACACTACTTAGATAATAAAATAAAATGTCAAATTGAGGAATTATTTTATGAAGTTTATAATGAAACTACTAATTTTAATTTTTATTCAACTATTAATTATAATTAAAAAAAAATAATTATCTATTATTATATTAATATTATCATAATGGCTGATGCACCAACAAATTTAAATTTTAGTGGTCAATATATTTTATCTATTATTATTATTTTATTAGTGTGCACTTACTTAATGAAATCTGCACCACAATTAAATATTGCTATAATTCTTTTAACAGGAATTATTATAGGATATATTACAATATTTATAGTAAATTATATATTTCCATCTTTTAATAAATCTACAACAGGATTTTATGATTATTTTATGTATTATAGCATGAATAATTACAATAATACTGGTTATGTTCATATATGGCCTCCTTTACTTGCAGTTTTAGTAATATTTATTATTTTATTATATAACAGACAACTTGGATAGTTCTTAAACTAATATTTAATTTACATTTTATGAATAATTTATTCATAAAAGGAAAATAAGTTAAGAAGTGATATAAAATAAAAGAGGGTTCTAAAGGGAACCATACGTTCCCTTTAAAGGAGGGATATAAAACAAAGGAGGGTTCCCTTTAAAGGAGGGATTGCAGGGTGCGTGAAGCCACTTGGTTCCCTGCTTTAGTTAGCAAATACAGTTGATCCAATTCCTCCAATAATTCTAAAAACATTATAATTTACTGCATACATATAACAATTAAATCTATCTTCTACTGGATATGTATTAAAAATATTTAATCTAAATTCTTGGTAATCTAATCTAGAAAAATTTTGTGTTCCTGATGGTTGATGTTCTTCTGGTTTAAATGCAAATGATAATACATAAAGTCCTGGAGAAGATGGACCAATATGATATTTAAATAGTTGTAAATTTCCATAAAAATCTTTATCTTGAATTTCCATTCGATCATTATTATTAAATACAGGTTGAAAATTTTGCATAATACTATAATAATCACCAAAATAAGTTTGTGCTTGAGGACCAGTTAATTTATAAACAGATTGTGCTTTAACACTATTAACATAATTTGTAAAATTATCAGTTATATATTGTAATTCAGGTTGATAATATTCTTGAAGTCCATAATATTTTAGCTGAGATTGCCAAAATCGGAAACTATTGCATGTTTTTAATCCACCAAAATTATACCAATCATTTGTTTGATCTAAATTATCCATTGTTAAATACCAAATAATTTCTTTAACAGGATGTTTGAAAGTTGTTTCTAAATAATTTGGTCCAGCCTTTAATCCTTGAAATAAATTGAATTGAATTTGTGGTATTAAATATTCATGTGATGTTTGTGCAAACATCTTTCTTTCATCATCTCCTATATAAACATAATTTGCTAATAAATATGTATTACTTTGCCAATTATTTTGTGTAAAATAATAAAATACATTTGTTTGATCAAATCCTATTGATAATAAATAATTTCTTATATTTACATTGAATGGACTATTTTGATAATCGCCAAATAATTGTTTAGGAGATACTAAAGGATTTCCTATACGAATTAATTCATTAAGAGGATTAAATGTACAATCAATATATAATTCATTATATTGTAAAGCAATAAGTGGAATAGATAAACCACTATTGCGACAAAACCAAAATAAAAGAGGTATATAGAGACGTTTTGCATTAATTGCTATAGTTTGTGTTGTAATATCATTGCTTAAGTTTTGACCTGAGTTCAACATAAATGATTCACCTCCTACACATTTTAAAAATTGATATTTCTCTGTACCATTCATCGTAATATCGGAATATATTTTCATGAAATCACCACGTTGAGTATCTAAAACATTTCCATCTAATCTTATAAGAATTTCTTGAATAATATGAGTTCCGACTTCTTCAACCCAGCCAACTGGAATTAAATTATTAGTATACAATGCGGGTAAATCATATACTAGGTAAGTATCATGTATTAAATCTGCATTGCGGTCTATTTTACACGTTGCTTTTGTCATTTGAGTTGGTGTTAAAGATGGAATAGGATCAAAGAATAAGGAAATATATTCAGTTCCGAATTGAGTATATCTTTTATATACAGTTTTAAAAAAAGTCATGGTAGGATTACCAGTTAAATATAAATCCTGAGCGCCTTGAAATATAAGTTGCATAATACCGCCTGGCATATTTCTATTATTAATAGAGATGAATTATTTTAAGTAATTTATTTTTTTTTTCTAAATATATAATATAAAAAAATGAGTAATAATAACGGCAATCCAAGTTTACCTCAACCAGCTGCAAATACACCAACTCCAGGATCTCCATCATCCACAGTTGCTATTGTTAGAAGATCTACTCCACGAAATTACAAAAAACCAAATCAACAATCAATTAAGTGGAATAACGAAAATACTAATATAACAAATGCATGGGATGCTAATATACTATATTATGAAGGCTTATATGATGTTTATGCCGATGATGAATCTCACTTTGCTGCTGCATATCAAAAAAATGGGGTTGAAGTTAATGGAATAATTGACTCTTTTTTAGAATCTGTTGATCAATTAATAATAAAAGCTGCCGGATCTAACTCAACTCAAATTAGCATTTTAAATAAAGTACAAGATTATTATAAAGAAATTGCTGATAAAGTTGTTGAACACGAAGATATTCAAAAAAGAATTATGAATAAAATAAATATGGTTACTTTAATACTTGAAAGTTCTGATCCTATTCAAACTATTAATTTAAATTTTGAAATTACTAAGAAAGTAAATGGTAAAAATAATATTAAAATTAATTCAAAGGCAACACATCAAAGTATTTCATCTTTATTAAAAGCAATGAAAACAAGAATTAATACTTTAAGAAATACACAAAATGCTAAAGAAGCCAATAAAAATAAACCTAAGAATGAGCAAATGAAATATGCTGCTCAAACTACTGAAATTATTGGTACTATACAAAAATATATTCAAAGATTAAAAATTGTTGAAAAGAGCTTTTCTGATCTTAAAGGATATTACGAATCAGATTTAAGTAAATTAAATTATGGTGATGAAACTGCAGGATGGAAAGATTTACATGCAAAATTAAATGATATTATCTTAACACACTTAAAAGATTACTATACCCAACAACACATAGTAAAGATTGATCAACATTTAAGAGATTTTGCAGCATCAGATGCAACTTTAATTCAAAAAGTTTCAGTATTAGATGATATTTTAAATCAAATAAAAGCTTTAAAAGATGCTTTTAATCAATATAAAGATTATGCTAATTCTAAAAAGAGAAATGCTTTCCCTGTATATAAAAATACTGCATTAACAAATAAAGAAAATAACCAAAGAAAATATTTAGTAAAAGAACAAGAATTTCTCAATTTTAATAAAGTTTTTATAGATGATATTCAAAAAGAATTAGATAGATTACAAAAATTATCAGATGAAACTAAAGACAGTTTTATACAATCTGCTAAAACAAGTTCAGATGAATACATAACACAATTCAAAGCAACATTAGCTGATATTAATCAAATTATAAAAGAATGCTTAGCTAAAGCTACTGAACAAGAAAAACTAAATAAACTTACAAAGAATAAAACTGACTTATTAGATTTAGTTCGAACATTTTATAAATATGGCTGGACAACATTTAAGAACACCGGATACACTAATAGTAAAGAAAAAGAAGCTTCTAATGCTACTAATCTTACATTAAAGAATATTTCAAATAATTCTGGTAAAGCTAATGCATCATTAAAAAATGCTACTTCTAATAAAAGCAGTGTAACTAAAGGAAATTCATCTGTTACTGTAAATAATAGTAGAAATAGATCTAATACTAATGTTAGTGGAGCAACAAATGTAGAATCGGTCGTTTCATCGGTTGCTTCTAATAATTCACCTACTTCTCAAAAGAATTTAATGAAAAATTGGAATCAATTACAAACTTCTTATGCAAAAGCAAATAAAAAACAAAGATTAAAAAAATATCAAAACTTTTTAAATAGTATAAATACAAATGAAGTATATTCACAAAATGCTCGTAAAAATAGCATAAAAGGTATGATTAAAAGAGTTATTAGTGCTTAAACTTATTTTGAACTAATATAGTTTTAAGTTATAAAAATATTATTTTTATTAAATAATATTTTTAAATTTATAAGATACATATAATTTATAATTTATAATAGTAATATCTTTATTTTTCTAAATATATAATATAAAATGAGCAATAGTGCCATAGCAGCCAGTATTCCTGCTCCTAATACACCATCTCCTGGATCTGTTGGATCTTCTGAACCTACATCAACAGCACTTATTGTTGGAAGAAAATCTACTCCAAGAATTCGTACACCAAAACCTATAGTAGAAGTTAAATGGAGTAATGAAAATACTAATACAGTAAATAAATGGGATGCTAATATACAATATTATGAAGGCTTATATGATATTTATGTTAACAATGAAAGTAGCTTTTCTGAAAATAATGGAATAATTGACTCTTTTTTAGAATCTATTAATCAATTAATAAGAGAAATAGGTGGGTTTAACTCAACTCAAATTAGTATTTTAAATAAAGTGCAAGATTACTATATAAAAATTGCTGAGAAAGTTGTTGAACATGAAAATCTTCAAAAAGATATTATGAAAAAAATAAATATGGTTACTTTAATACTTGAAAGTTCTGAACCAATTACAACTATTAACTTAAATTTTGAAATTACTAAGAAAGTAAATGGTAAAAATAATATTGTACTTAATTCAAAAGCAACTCATCTAAGTATTTCATCTTTATTAATAGAAATGAAAGAAAAAATAAAAACTTTAACAAGTACACAAAATGCTAAAGAAGCTAATAGAACTAAATCTAATAATGAGCGATTTAAATATGCTGCTCAAACTACTGAAATTAATAATACTATACAAAAATACATTCAACGATTAAATGTTATGATAGAAAGCTTTTCTAATCTTAAAGGATATTACGAATCAGATTTAACTAAATTAAATTATGGAGAAGGAGATATTATTGGATGGAAAAATTTACATACAGAATTAAATAAAATTACTGTACAAAAATTAGAAGAGTACTATACTCAACAACATATAGTAAAAATTGGCGAACAATTAAAAGATTTTGCAAAATCAAATAAAAGTTTAATTGAAAAAGTTTCAATATTAGATGATATTTTAAATCAAATACAAGCTTTAAAAGATGCTTTTAATCAATATAAAGATTATGCTAATTCTAAAAAGAGAAATGCTTTTCCTGTATATAAAAATAGTATATTAATAAATAATAATAATGAAACTAAAAGAGTAAAATATTTAGAAAAAAATCAATCACAAACAAATAATTTTAATAAAGATTTTATAACGCTTATTGAAAGTGAATTAGATAAATTAGAAAAATTAACAATTGAAACTAAACAAAGTTTTATACAATCTGCAAAAAATAGCTCAAATCAATATATAACACATTTCAAATCGACATTATCTGAAATTAATGAAACTATAAAAGGATGTTTATCTAAAGCTACTGAGCAAGAAAAATTAAATAAACTTACAAAGAATAAAAATGATTTATTAGATTTAGTTAGAACATTTTATAAATATGGCTGGACAACATTTAAAAACACTGGATATCGTAACAATAGAGAAAATAACGCATCTAGAACTGCTATTAATACATTAACGGGTATTAGAAAAACAACTAATAGTGCTACTAACGCATTAAGAAATGCTGCTACTATTAGACAAGGTGTTAATACATAATCTAATAATTATATATTTTTATATTTTTTGTAAAAATGGAATTTTAACTGTTTTTATAAAAATAATACCATTAAAAAATAAAATAATAAATCTATTGGATAATGCATAATAATCTTCATTTTCATAAAAATATAAAACAGATAAAAATGAACTTGCTGTCCAAATACTCCATTTTAAATTTGAATAATTATTTTGATTTAATAAATCGGGTATAAAACCAACAATAGTTAAAATAGATGATAAAATAGATAACTCTTGATATTTATAAATTGGAGTATGACAATTTTCAATCGTTTTGTTATACATTTTATTATAGATTTTTATATATAAATATTATTTATATATAACATATAAATATAAATATAACATATATAAAGTATGCCTGAGATTAATGAAGTTCGAAAATACGTTGATTTTATTAAAAAAAAGACTAAAAATAAACAAATTTTAGATATTAAAATATTAAATGGACGTTATAAAAAATATGGTCCATTTGAATTATTTTCAGAATTTAAAAAAGAATTACCATTAGTTGTTTCTGATGTAAAATCAAAAGGAAAGTTTTTATATATTATTTTTAATAATAATTATATTCTTTTTAGTACTCTTGGTCTATCTGGAGGATGGACTTTTTATGAAAAAGATAAATATGAACATCCAATGTCAGATGATTATATTGATCAAGAAAAAGTTAGTTCTTATTTTAAAGTTGCCCTTAATCATCTAAATGTTGAATTAGTAACTGAAAAAGGATCACTATTTTTCTATGATACTTTATCTTTTGGTACTATGAAAATTATAAAAGATTGGAAAATATTAGAAAAGAAATTAGCTGAACTTGGCCCTGATATTATGGAAGAAGAAACTACTTTAGAAATATTCAAAGAAAGATTATTTTTAAAGAAAAATTTAGATAAACCGATTGGAAATGTTTTAATGAATCAAAAAGTTTTATCAGGAATTGGTAATTATTTACGTGCGGATATATTGTGGTTAAGTGAAGTATCACCTTTTCGTAAAGTGGCAGATTTAAAAGAAGGAGAATTAAAAGAAATTTTTCATAATAGTAAGTTATTAACTTGGGGTGAATATGATTTTGACAAAGCGGTTTCTCTTGGAATTATTAAAAAGAGTATGAAAATGCCGCGTGATTATGACCGCGATTTTTTTATATATAAACAGAATCAAGATATTAATGGAAATGAAGTAAAAAAAGAAGAATTATATGAAGGAAGTCAAAAAAGATTTATTTATTGGGTTCCTAAAATTCAAAAATAATTATATTATTATTATATATAGGATATGTCAGATGTATATCATAAACTTACAAAAAAAGATTTATTAAAAGAGATTGGAAAATTAAAAAAAAATGAGATTTTAAAAATTGTTGAAGCATATTGCCCCAATAATAATAAAAAGGGTGGATTTCTTTTTTTTGAAGAAAGTATACAAAATAAAAATAAAAATAAAAAAAATGAAAATAAAACAGGTACTAGAATAATAACGAATGAAAAAAATAATACTAAAACTAATAATTCTTTCCGCAAAGAAATTGTTTTTGATGAATCAAAATTAGTTCAAAATAATAGTGGATCTATTATGAATAATAATAAAATATATAACGTAATAGATTACGAATAAAGGGAACCAAACTTAGCGCGTGGCATTCCTTTTTTAATCAATCTATTAAAAAATTAAAAGTTTTTCCCATTGGATGATTAGTATCTAAATTTGTTGGTTCAATATATAAATCCTTTATTTTATTTATTACACCCTTATGTGTAACAATAAGTATATTTTTATTTGAATAGTTTAATTTCAAATAATCAAAAAAACTCTTTACTCTTTTTTCTAAATGTGATTCATCTTCTAATACTATTAAATCATTTTTAGTTATTAATGATTTATAACTATTATTTATTATTTTACTTAAATTTTTAGTAGGATAATTATTTAAAATATCATTTAATTCATATCGTGGTTCATTTTTAATAAAATATCTATTATGTAAATATTCACATATAGAATATTCTATATTTATTTTAATATTATTTTTTATGCAATATGGATATATAGTTTCTATTGTTCTAATAAAAGGAGAACAAAAAATAATATCAATATTTTCTTTAGATAAATTTTCAAGAACAATTGAATCTGCATTTTTTCTTCCATTTTCAGTTAATTTACTAAAAACACCTATATCATTATCTGCTCTTTCTTCATGTCTTAAAACAATAATATTCATATTAGACTTTAAGGGAGGAATATTAATATATGGTTCCATTTTATATTATATTTATATTTAATATTATTTTAGATCTTATATTTATATAATTTAGAAAATTTTTCATCTTCTTCTTTAATATCATCTACTGACATAATTATACTCCTATTATTTTCACTAACAATTTTTATATATTTTTTTTTATTTATGATAATTGGTTTTTGAAGTGCTTTTTTTAATTCGTCTATTGAATTAACTTCAATATTATTTATTTCTTTAATAAAATCATTCTTCTTTAAATTATTAATTATATTAGCACGTGTGTTAGGAAAAATAAAAGAAATAAATAATTTGGGTTTCATTTGATTTAATGAATTTTTACAATAAAAATATAATTCATAATTTTCTTCACTTAAATTATTTAATGATAAATTCATAAAAATCATTCCTGCTAAAATAAAATAATTTACTTTCTCAAATAAATGATATAATTCTCGAATTGGTTTAATATTTGGAACTAACTTAATCTTTGTTTTATTTACTTTACCTTTATAATAATAAACTAAATTAATAAAAGAATCTGTTTTTAATGATGAAACATATGTATTTATATCTAATTGTGTACCAATCCATCTTTTATTAATTAATCCATAATTATTAATTGCATAATTATTTATCTTCAAAAGTATGGCATCTTTTTTAATATTTGATTTTTCTAAGATTGAATTAGGAAATATTGAAGAAACAATAATTCCATTATCATATTTTCCATTTGTTAAAATTTTTATAATATCTTTTTCTGTATTATCAAATTCTATATTTAATGAAGATTGATAAACAATTTGTTCTGTTTTTCCTTTGACATTATGAATAACTTTATAATTATTAATTGGAACAGCATAACCAACATTCTCTACATCACTTCTTACTAATTTTTGACTATTAATTCCAATAACAGAATCTTTGTAAAAAAGAGGTCCTCCCGAATTACCTGGATTAATTGCAGAATCTGTTTGTATAAATCCAGATTGTTGTCCACTAATAATTCCATTTGTATATTTTAAATTATTTTCAGGATTATTCATCATTTGTGAATTACTAACAGGATATCCAACTACAAAAACATTTTCTCCTTCAGTTAGTTTATCTGAATTTCCTAACTTTAAAAAATATTTTGAACTATAATTTAAAATATGAAGCAATGCAATATCAAAATTAGGACAAATATAAACAACTTCTGCTTGATATTTACTATTTGTAATTCCAGGTATTTCTATGTATATATTTTTTGAATTATTTACAACGTGAGAGCATGTTAATATATGTTTATTATCAATAAAGAATCCTGTTCCTTGACCTTTTTCAGGATTATTTAATAAATAGGGTATTTGCCAATTCAATTCTATAGATTCAGCATTTATTCTAACAACTGATGCATTTATTTTTTGTTTTAATTTATTATCAATTATCATTATTATTAATTGATATTTTATTTTATAAAACTATAGATTTATTTATAAAATATTGGTAAAAGAAAGGGTAAATAATTAAAGTTAAATCTAAAATGTTGCATATAAATTATCTCCTGCATAAAGTCCATTTATTGGCATATTAAATTCATTAGTAGAATTATCATTACATATTAAATCTGTATCTTGTATAAAAATATTTTTTCTAATATATTTTTTAGCATAATTTTGATTTTCTATATTTTTTTTATCAAATGGATTTATTAAAGTATTTGTATCTAATTTAATAATATTTTCATTAGATTTAGTAGTAATTTGTGGCTTGGTTGTAGAAAGTGATTTTGTAGTAATAGGAGGTCTAGTTGTAATAGGTGGTTTAGTTGTAATAGGTGGTTTAGTTGTAATAGGTGGTTTAGTTGTAATAGGTGGTTTAGTTGTAACGCGTGGTTTAGTCATAGGATGCTTTTTAGATTTAATAATTGATTTAGCTATATAGTCTGTATCAACTTTTAATTTTGAAATATAATCAGATTCTACTTTATTTTGAGGAATATATTTTTTATCTACAATTGATTTTGGAATATAATTTGATTCAACATCTTTAGATGAAATATAATTTTTTTTTAGTTCTGTTTTAGGAACATATTGTTTATTAACATCTTCAGTTGATATATAATTACTTTTAACAACTGATTTAGGTAAATATCTTTTAAGAACTGATTTAGGAATATATTCTGAATCAACATCTTCCATTGATATATAATTATTTTTAACAGTTGATTTTGGTAAATATTTATTAAGATGTGATTTAAGAATATATTCTGATTCTACATCTTCAGATGATATATATTTTTTTTTTAATTGTGATTTAGGAATATATTCTGATTGAACATCTTCTGACGAAATATAATTTTGTTTTAAAAGTGATTTAGGAATATATTCTGATTGAACATCTTCTGACGAAATATAATTTTGTTTTAAAAATGATTTAGGAATATATTCTGATTGAACATCTTCTGATGAAATATAATTTTGTTTTAAAAGTGATTTAGGAATATATTCTGATTGAACATCTTCTGACGAAATATAATTTTGTTTTAAAAGTGATTTAGGAATATATTCTGATTGAACATCTTCTGATGAAATATAGTTTTGTTTTAATTGTGATTTAGGAATATATTCTGATTGAACATCTTCTGACGAAATATAATTTTGTTTTAATTCTGATTTAGGA
>Ga0114959_10000804_pt1 | contig 29333 bp, 37 predicted proteins | sample C_130625_EF_Meta_FD_87317 | JGI IMG/M metagenome (GOLD analysis project Ga0114959, IMG submission 87317) | Freshwater microbial communities from Lake Croche, Canada to study carbon cycling - C_130625_EF_MetaG | ecosystem: Environmental > Aquatic > Freshwater > Lake | place: Lake Croche, Canada... | reverse complement strand
TTTTCATCTTCGTTTTCATCTTCGTTTTCATCTTCGTTTTCATCTTCGTTTTCATCTTCGTTTTCATCTTCGTTTTCATCTTCGTTTTCATCTTCGTTTTCATCTTCGTTTTCATCTTCATCTTCGTTTTCATCTTGTTCTTCCTCCGCCTCGGTGTCCATTTCTTCTTTTTCATCAGATTCACTTTGGTCCTCTTGCTCTTCGCTATCGCTGGATTCAGGAAAAGAAACGCGCTCATTTTTATACGTTATTTCATTTTGCAATAAAATTTTTTCAATAGTGCAATCATTGTCAACGCTTTGAGTGTCAGAAGTTTCTTCAATGTTTAACGAAATGTTTTCCTTAAAAATATTTAACCGTGCATTACATTTTTTAAATAACTCAAGCTCATTTTTATAATATTCCATCTCAGATCTGCATTTTTCAAGTTCTCTAATTAAATGTGAATGCGTGTATTCATATATTAAATTGTTAATTCCGCGCTTAACGACAACATTAACTTCATTTAATATAGGTTGAATATCCATTATTGCTTGCAATTGCGACATTACAGTGAATATTTTATATTAGTAAATTTCGTTTAATATGATTTAAAAAATATATAAACAATATTTATAACATGGACAATATCACAATTATATGTGAATCTGACGCGCTTGAAAAAATCCAAATGATTATGAGACAAACAGATTATAGTGCTGAAATTGCCAGGAATAAACTAAAATTACACAACGATGATCATATAAAAGTAATTAAAGATTATATGGGAATTACTGAAAAACCAAAACCTGCGCCAAAATCTCTTAATCAAGAAATATATAGACAACTTAGGCGCAAATTAGACGATTCTATTCGCGATTTTAATGCTAAACAAGATAATAAGTTAATGCATGAAATAAATATGAATAATAAAAAACATTAAATTTCATAAATACATAAAATAATTATATTATTTATTTATGATGAATATTTTCCAAATTGTTCATTTACTATATTATTTTTTGTTTGTTGTTTTTTTTGAAGATTTTTTTTAACTTGATACATATTATTTGATTGTATAATTTTATTGTTAATAATAAAATCGTCGTTGTCTTCGTGAAATTCTGGGAGTATTCTCGTTAACGGTTTATCTACAATTAAAAATAATCGTTCCGATTTAAGCAACGAGCGATATTCTTGAATTGTTAAGTTACCATAATAACGTTCTAACATATAATGTGGATTTGGTGCCGGTTTAATATTTTTTGAGTGTTGATATATTTTTGAATAAATGTGATTAATTAAATAATATCGTTCAAATTTTGTTGAACTATCAATATTTTCCTCCATTAAATAAGCTGTTGCGCATTCTGGGCTACAAAAACAACCATAAACGTGATATGAATTTTTAATTACGTGTTTTGGTATATAAATGGGGGGATTGTCAAAATCATAAGAGCACCAAAAACAAGCAGATTTCTTATCCGAAACGTTATTAATATGCAAATTTTGTTCTAGAGTTTTAAGCTTTTTCCATAATTCTTTTGTTTCGCAATTGTCATTTTCTTGGCAATTATTTTGAATTGAATTTTTAATATTAGAAATATTCGTAGAACCAATAATTTCAGTGGGGGTCATTATTACGTTGTCTTCATCAGGTTTGTTAATAATTTCATAAAAACATTCGTTTTTTTGTCTTTCAAATGTGTATGATTCTATATTTGAAGAAGTAAAATTAGAATTATAATCTCCTGATGCTTGTAAATCTTTAAGTGAACATTTTAAATGTAAAATGACGTTGGGTTTTGTTTCTTTTTGTTCTATAAGTGGAAAATTTTGCTGTATTATTTTCCCTCCCTTTGGTTTTCTTCCTCGCTTTTTTCCAGGAGATTTAATTATTAGATTTTCATTTTCTGATTCTAAATTTATAAATTTCTCGTCATTTTGTTCGGCATTATTCGTTGATATTTGCAATTGAATATTTTGCTCTGAAGAAAAAATAACATTATTTTCTAATTCTTTTTTAGAGCTATCTAGGTTAGTCAAGATATCTTTTTTAGGTTTTCTTCCTCTCTTAGGTTTTACAGTTTCATCCAGAACTTTACTCATTTTATATTATAACTATTCTATTAGTACTAATTTAAATTGTTTTAATAAATATTTAACCGATATTTTTATGCAAGCGAGTTTTTGTCATAACAAGTTCTACACACTGGAATATAGTTGTCAGATCCAACTATTGTTTGTTGTGTATCTTTTGTTAAACGAAGAGAGAATATTCCTTGTTCTCCATTTTTGCACATAGAACACAATGACTTGAGTTTTGTGTAATCATTGCAGTTAGGAATTAGATCTAGCATTTGCCCAAATTTTTTTCTTTCAAAATCTCCATCCAAACCTGCAATATAAACTTTCTTTTTTTCATTTACCATGTCTAAAACACATTCATACAAATCATCAAAGAATTGTCCTTCGTTAATTAAAATAACTTCTGCGGAGCGAAGTTTCAAATGGTTGCTTGAGTTATCATTAAAAGTTTCGTCAGTGCTTCTGTTTTTCCAAACATCTTTTATGTGCGGAGTTTGAATGCATGGAATCATGTTTTTATCGTGCGTAGAAAGCATAGATTCGTGATATCTTGTATCAGAAGAATGATTAATAACGGCAACTGGAATGTTGCAGAATGAACACTGCTTATAAATTTCTAGTAGCTTTGAAGTTTTCCCAGAATACATGGGCCCCATAAATAATTCTAGATAACCTGCTTTTTTCATTTCTATCCTCTGATAGTCTGCAATATTAATTGGAATTATTAATTTCAATTTTTATTCATTTGTTTATTAATTTTTGTTTATTAATTTTTGTTTATTAATTTTTGTTTATTAATTTTTGTTTAAATTACATATTAAAAATATAACATATTATATAAAATAAATGAGTAGCATCCCTTGGGTAGAATTTTATAGACCTTCAAAATTTGATGATGTTGTTTTAGATCCATTAAATAAGATTATTATGAAAAATATTATAGAGACGTCTTATTTTCCAAATTTATTGCTTTATGGACCGCCTGGCACAGGAAAAACGTCAAGCGTAATGATTTTAATAAACGAATATCATAAAAAGCACAATCAGAGAACAAGTGAATTAACAATTACTTTAAATGCGTCCAATGAAAGAGGAGTGGATATAATTCGCAATCAAATAAGCCAATTTGTAAATTCTAAAACGCTTTTTGGAAAGGGAATGAAATTTGTAATATTAGACGAGGTTGATTATATGACCAAAAATGCTCAGCAAGCGCTACATTATTTAATTCAAAGTTATTCCAACAACGTTAGATTTTGTTTAATATGCAATTATATTAGTAGAATTGACGAAGGTTTGCAAAATGAATTTTTGCAACTCCGCTTCAATCAGCTTCCAAAAAATAACATTATTCAGTTTTTAAAGAATATTTCTAATAATGAAGGATTAAATATGACTGAAAAATCTTTGACTTTAATTCAGAATTTATATGGTTCTGATATGCGAAGTATGATAAATTTTATGCAGTCAAATCAAAATATTGTTAATAATAATTTTAACATAATTGACGCAAATGTTTGGGATGCATTATATAACAATTTTATGAATAAATCGTCTATTTCAGAATTAGATGGTTGTATTCAAGAAATTAGCATTAATTATAACATTGACAAAAAAAATATAATTAAAGACTTTTTAAATTATATTATTCGCAATAAACAACACGTTATAACCAGTAATTTTTTAAAATTCATAGAAAATATTATGCATTATCAAGATTGCAAGAATTCCTATTATATTAATTATTCGTTGCTGCGCTTATCATCTTTTGTCTCCAAATAGTCATAGACGCTCATTCTTTTATGCAATTTTAGCATAAAATCGTTGGGTGGAGAACTTTTTGAAGGATCAAAACAGTTTTGTTTCAAACTATATGATACGTCTTTGCATGTAAAATCGGATGTAGATAAGTTTTTTAGAATATGACTATTTTTGCTCCTTTCATGGATGATGCGCACTTTACAATCAATCATTTATATAACATTAGAAAAATAAATTGAAATAATTTAATTTAAAGAATATAAAGCCAATAGTGTAAATATCATTATGGCTAAAACCCTGACAATGACCATAGATGATGAATGGAAAAATTTTATATCGCCTGATTATGACGAAGGATTATCAGACGATGTTGACATTGACTGCAATAATGAAATTATTTCAAACATAGGGTTTGAACTTTCTGAGGCGCCTAAAGCAACAGATATTTATATTTCAACAAAATCAAAAATTGCATATTTAAATAGAGAAATTAATTTAAAGGATGTTTTCTGGAATGTCCCTGTTATTCCATACGCCAAACCCAGTAATGGTGTTATAAAGAAGCAAATGAAATTTAACTCGCAAGCTCAAGAAGAACTGGACATTATAACTAAAAAACTAAATAACGAAACTTATTATGAAGAGCAGATCATTACCAGCATTAACAATCCAAATGGACGAATCAAATTCAAGGATATTAGAAAGGTTAGTATTGGAATTTCTAAGAAAGATATCATGAGTTATCGCTGCAAGAAGAAGAGCGCTTTTTATAATTGTTTTGTTATGATTGCGCGAATTAAAATTAAAGACATGTTTAAAGAGTTTCACATAAAAGTGTTTAATACAGGAAAAATGGAGATTCCAGGCATTCAAAATGATGAAATATTTGAAGAGGTTTTGAAAAACATTATTCAAATTCTTCAACCGCACATAAAAGAAAAAGTTGAATACCTGCAAAAAAGCGACACCGTTTTAATAAACTCCAATTTTAATTGCGGATTTTACATCAATCGCGAGGCTTTATTTGATATTTTAAAGTTTAAATACAACATTCAATGCATTTATGATCCTTGTTCTTATCCAGGAATTCAATGCAAATTTTATTACAATCCTCAAGTAACAGTTCAAACAGGAAGTCAAATTTCGCAAGAGGACAAGGATAGCAAAAAATATAAAAATATTGTTGAGGTTAGTTTTATGATTTTCAGGACAGGAAGCATTCTTATTGTTGGCATGTGCGACGAAAATGTTTTATACTCTATTTATGAATTTTTGAAATTATTATTGTGCAGTGAATTTCACAAAATTAATCAAAAATTAATTACTGCTGAAAATAAAATTTTAAAGGATAAAAAAAAAAAGATTCGGCGCAAAATTATTCACATTAACGTTTAACAAACCTTGCGCAAAGAAACGGCGACCCTCATCGCAAAGCAGATATGGTTTTAATGCGTTATTTGTTATTTATTATTTATTTTAATTTTTTCACACAAAGAGCTAAATAACCTCCAATTAATGCTTCTATTATTGTAACAAACCAATAATAGATGTCGCTTTGCGTCCATTTATATCCTATGTCAAAATCGCCATAAATAGTTTTACTTACTAATGACCCTATTATAATGGCCATTAATAAGTGTGGAATGTTTGATAATTTATTTGGTATAATCGCTCCAATGTATCCGCCAATAATTGTAGAAATAACCTGAGTATAATTGTTCTTATTTTGCGAGAAGAACATATAATATAGTTATATTTTTATTTTGTTATTTTTTTGAGTTTATGTCAATATCCATTTAATAAATTTTTCAGACGATTCTTCTATTTTTACATCATATAATGGATCATTAAATTTTTCGCAAATCTTTTCATAAGTAATTTTATTCGCAGTTTCTGGTTTTATTTTTGAATATTTTTGAATAAATAAATCAACTACCTCATAGTACTTGCCAATGTTTGTATTTTTACTCATTAAACTTATAAAGTTTTCTATTGTTTTATATTCTTGAAATGTAAATTTATATTTTAATAATTTGTTGCATATACATTCAACGTATTTTACTAAATTGCCAATAGTAGAATTTTTTTCAGGCATTTTCATTTCGCGCAAAGTAAAGTATACTATATTCTTAAAAATGCTAACATTCATGTTAAGTATATCAAGTTTTTCAATTGTATCTTTTGATGGTTCTTTTAAGTTTTTACGATATTCATTTGATAGTTCAAATATTGTTTTTTTATACACAAACATTGAAGCATCTCGCGAGCTTAAATTTAAAAAACTATGTTGATCTTCAGATATTTGACCTATAAACTCTACGTAAAAATAAAACGACCTTTGTCCGTGATAATACGCCATGTCAACGTTTTTAGAATAATACAATAATAGAGTAAAAACGTGCGTTATTGTTTCTATTCCCCTCTCTATAATAAATTTATTATATGCAGAATTTTTAACAACAATATTATCTATAATAAATTTTAAATACTCAATCAGTAGAATGTTGTATTTATTTATTATATCTCCTATCGTGCTACTTAATTCGCATGCATAGTTATTAGAATCATTTAATGAATAATAATTGTTATTATTATTTATTTTTATTACAAAATCCATATTATATTCTATGATAATATTAAATTTAAATAATTTTATCTTATAAGTATTTAAAGACTTTTAAAAAATCTTTAATATAAATATGTCTGTAGAACAACCCAAAACTGAAGTTTCTAACTATAGATTGCCAAGTGACATTACTTTGAAACATGCCACAAAATTGGCAATTGTTGAAGATAAACCTATTATGATGGATTATTGGTCAGTTTCACTTGACAAGAAGGCCCTTGTCGGCGTTAAGGAGACAGGTGAAAAGTTATTGGTGAAGAGTGAAGATGAGTATACATCACCCATCGCCAAGTTTTACAAGAGTGGAACTGAGTTTATTATTATTACTGAGAATTCCATATACTTGGTGTCTTCTGACATTCCTACTAGAAAGATATCCTAATCCACTTTAATTTAAGAAAGTGGAGCAAAACAACCTTTGGAAAAGGTTGTGCCAAATGGAGCAAAATAAATAAACCTTTCTTTGCATTGAAAGCTTTATTTTTAATTTTTATTTTATTTTAAGGACTGTTATCTAATATGAGGTCCTCTTCATTTTTCTGGGTTATTTTTGGCTCTTTTTCACCTAATGCCTTTGTAACCAAATGGAATAAACTGACCGCGTAACCTACCAAAATAATAAAAAATGCATAAATGTCGCTATTTGTGATACGTTTCTTTAAGTAGAATCTATTAATAATTAACAAATAAGAAAACTGCAAAACAATAAGCAAAAATGTGTCTTGTGTTGGTGAGGCAATGTCATGCGTGTGTCCAATATCTATTGCAAATGTTGTGAATAACCAATTTGACCACGCAAAAGGTATTGCCATTGAAAATGCCTTCCAATATGTAAGATTTGCGTATGGAAGAGTGACATATTGTCCCCACATACTAAATGCTTGACCTATTGCAAATAATATATAGTATAAAACATAATAAATAATTTTATATGTAAAATTATCTAGCAGCATTATTAAAATATGCGAATATAATTTAATTTTATCATTTAAATATAAATGGTCTCTGTTTATAAAGTATTATTATGGGTGCTTCTTAATATATTAGTCGTTGTTACGGTTATGTTGGCGATGTTTTTGCAGACAACGTTTAAAGGAACCGACGCGACAGTATATCACAAATTAATAACATCCGAGTTTTGGGCGACGACGGAATGGTTATTTGTAGTTCCCATGCAACGCATTGGGTACACATTCTTAAACCCTGCACAAATGGCGCTATCTTCTTATGTTTTTCAGTTTTTAGGGCAACTATTTAGCAATCAATTTTGGTTAAATGTTTCTACAACAATTGATGATTATGTCGGAATGATATTAATTTTATTTGGAATGGCTGTCTCTAAATTTGTATTGTTTGGGTAAATTATAATATATTTCTGTTATATATAAATGCCAAATGGAAGTTTTTGGGTAGGAAAAGGTGGATTCAATTACAAACAAAGCGGTGGTGGTGGCAATAGACGCAACTTTTCTCTCGGATTAATTACAAATCAACCTGCTGATGTAAATAATACTTATGTAGTTGGTGCTGGTGTCGGCGCCTCTAGCATCGCTACAAGACGCGCTAAAATGCTTCGCGCGACTGTTAACGCGCCTCAATATCCTTACAATAGGATGTTCAACAGATTGGGTTTGCAAATGAGTGGCGGATCAAATGATTATGCTTATAACTGGTATTTCAATGACGTTCGTTAATTTATACATTTAATAATTTAATATTATATTTTATTATATTTTATTATATCTTATTATAGTATAAATGTCGTGGTATAGATCGCCAAAAAAGTTGGTGGGTAATAGAGTTTCTCAAGATTATTCTGATGCTTTTAATTTTAGAAACATTTCCAAAACATCTTTAATAATGGGTAAGAAAAATCCACTTGTCCTTATTGCTAAGGGTCCTTATAACCTTTTTTTATCAGCTTCTGCTCCTTCAGCTCCTTCTGCTAGTTTGGAATCAACGCAAATTCCTGTTGCTGCAACAATGGGTCCAAAATTATTAAAATCTATAATTAAAGTTGGAATTAATCCAACGTCTATTGCAATTTCAGGAAATTATGCTTATGTTGCAAATTATGATTCTAATTCAGTTAGTGTTATAGATATTTCAAACCCCAAAACTCCCAATTTAGTATTGGAGCTTGGTTCTGGTTCTAATAATCCTGTTTCTATCGCAATTTCTGAAAAGTTTGCTTATGTTGCATGTAAATCAGATGCAGTTGTTAGATATATAGACATTTTAAACCCCACAACTCCCAAACTAATATCAGCACAGATTGATGTTACTGGATCTAGCCCTAGCCCTTTTTTTATTACTATTTCTGGATCTTATGCTTACGTTGCAAATTTTGATGGCAATAATGTTAACATTATAGACACTACCACGAAAAGGGTCATCAGCGCTGCCAGTGTTGGAAGTTGTCCCAATTATATTGCAATTTTTGGAAAATACGCTTATGTTACAAATAGCGGCGAAAATACTGTTAGCATTATAGACACTGCTACGAGAAAGGTGACCGCATCCGTTACGGTTGGAAAGAATCCTAATTGCGTCGCAATTTATGGAGATTACGCTTATGTTACAAATAGCGGCGACGATTCTATTAGCATTATAAACACTATCACATGGAGAACGGTCAGCACCGTTAAGGTTGGAAAAGAACCCTGTTATATTGCAACTTGTATTTTAGGAAAATACGCTTATGTTGCAAATCGTTATTCTGAATCCGTTAGCATTATAGACACTAGTACTAGAACGGTCAGCACCGTTAAGGTTGGAAAAGAACCCTGTTATATTGCAATTTCAGGAGATTGTGCTTATGTTGCAAATAATAGATCAGATAATGTTAGCATTATAGAAACAAAAACTAATAAAGTGGTGGATACAGTCACCGTTGAAAGTGGGCCAAATTTTATAAGTGTTTCTGCAAATTCCGTTTGTGTATTAAATAATCGTTCAAACTCTATGTCAGTTTTATATTAAAAATTATTATAAATTAAAATTATATTCACCTAATTTATAATGAAATGAAGAACTATATTGAAAAGAGCAGAAATTGCGGAAATAATTGATTTAACGTCAAATTCTTAAACAAATGTTAACGCAGGAACAGCTAGAGCGCTTAAATAAATTTTTGCTACCGTTTCAGGTTTAGCATCTTTACATCCTTCTAATTGCAAACTAGCTTCTAATAAGCCTGATACTAACGTTCCATATCTTATTACTTTTGTTTTATTTTTTGTAAAAAAAGTAATTATTTCTAAAACTGGGTAGGTTAATATTGGAACATTTATTGCCTCCGTCTTACCCACTCCAGATCCTTCCTTGCTTGGGCGACTAACTGCATAGCTACCTTGAACAAGTGTTCCTAGAAATATAAGAAGATTTGGGTATTTTTCCGCTAATTGTCCCATTATACTTTTAATTTATATTTTTTTTTTAAAAAAAATATTGAACATGCTTATAAGAATTCAGTGGATTGCATTAATTGGAGTTAAAGTTGCCATTAAATGTCGCCGGTCTTTGCCCCTTTGGATATCTTGATGCTGGGAAAGATGTGTAAGCTTGGCGAGGATTGCTTGTAAAAGCAGGACGATTATTTCCGTATTGCCAAGTCAATGTTTTATAATAAGCTTGTGAATTAACAAAGTCTAATGGTCCTTGGTTTGCTTGTGTTTGTAGATTATACCATAAATAGTGTGTCACACCAACTTTTGGAGGAGTTCCAGCTTTTAACATGCTTAATCCACTATGGGCATCACTATGATTTATATAGGATTGAATGCTTCTAATTTTTCGAGGACGGCCTGCCATGTATATATTTGCGTTAGATTTTTATTTTTTCTAGACCAAATAATTTTCATGTAAAATTAAGGGAAATGTCTAAAAAGATAATTTTAATGACAATTCGCTTTAATCCTGACTCGTATGTAAATAAGAAAGGCGTTAAAACTAATCCTTATATTTCTGCTAGGCTTGACGAGCTTAAAAAAGTGATTGATAAACAACAAAAACGCATTGAAAATAATGAGAATTATGAATTACTTGGGGTTGTGCATATTTACTACGATGGATACAAATAAAAAGTATTTTAATATTTATCAAAAAATAAAGATTAAATTTGTTAGCCTCCTGAGGGGATTGAACCCTCGGCCTCTCGCTTACAAAGCGAGTGCTCTACCACTAAGCTAAAGAGGCACTAGAATTTATATTTTGGAGAATTTGGGTTTCTTTCCCAATACCTCACGCGTGTAACCCACCCGAGACTCGAACTCAGAACCTTAAGATTAGAAGTCTTATGCGCTATCCAATTACGCCAGTGGGCCGACCCACTCCAATCCCAAATTTTTTACTCTATATTCTAGACCCAAATTATGCACCCAAATTTTTTTGCGTTAAACTATTCTAATCTAATACTTTCCCCTCTAATACTTTCCCCTCTAATACTTTCCCCTCTAATACTTTCCCCTCATGGGCGCCCCATCGCCCCCATCATTTACTGTTATCGTTTCTTTAAGTTATTTTACAGCAAATAATATTGCTATTGATCGGAAAAATTAAAAAATATCACGTTAAAATATAAATGCGACAAGTGTTTCAAACGTTCTTATTTCAACTAATATCTATTATTATATTTGGATATTTGTATTGGATTTATAGCGATGATTTTAGCTTAAATGTTACAAGTAAAAAAAAAAATAATTTAAGAGTATTGGACTGTTTTTTTACCAGCGTTACTGTTCAAGCCGGCGTCGGTTATTCTATTTTGAACCCTAACACCAATCGCGCTGTGGCGCTCTTGATGGTTCAACAACTTCTTATGGTTTTTTCAAACATTTTAATGGTGTATTTTTTTTCAATGCATTTTTTATCTAAACGCAAATAAATTTTTACTTTAATAATAAGTCCAACCTAGAGTTGCTCCTGCATCAACAAACGTATAAGATGATGGATATGCTGCATAAAGTATTGTAGCAAACGGAACCTGCAGAGGAGGACATGGAAGAGGTGAAGGAGTGCCGCCAGCATACACATAAATTGAATCATTTACGCTGGTTATTGGAAAATTGGTTGTCATTATTAATTTTTTCTAAATTTATCACCTTACAATCACCACTATTTTTTGCATTTCAATAAAGAAATTTTTTATAATAACTTTTCTAGCGCTTCAATTTTTTCCATTGGCAATGTCTCAGGAAACTTTGTATTAAATATTATTATTAGATTTCCAACGTGATTTTCTCTCGTTAATCCCATATTAGGAATAACTTTTTCATAATTTGTTGGTATAATATTCCCTTTTTGATTGTTTATTGTATAGACTTTTCCATTGAGATATTTTATATCAAAACTGAACCCACACAATGCATCTTTAAGAGAAATGTCTTTGCGCACTATTAAATCCAATCCGCGTCTAGTAAATTGCGAATCATTGTAAACGCTTATGAAAATTTTTACATCTCCTTTACATGTATCATTAATTGAATTTCCCTGCTCTTTTAATATAATTATTTCATTATTATCAATTCCTTTAAAAATGTCCACATATAAAGTAACCACTTCAAAAACTTTATTTCCTTTTTCTAGAGACCATCGTTCAATTTCAAGAGGTACTTTTCCGCCTGTTAATACAGTTCCCATATTAATATTAATGGTCTTTATAATTTGAGGAGGTTTTTCTGGCATTTGGTTCATATTTACAGGTACTCCATTTCTGAAGACGCGCACGTTTCCTCCTGCAGGAAAACCTCCTGCAAATATTCCTCCAGGTATAGGCATTCCACCAAAAAATAAATTTGCAAATAAATCGTTCATATCCACATCTTCACCATTTCCTCCAAAGCTATTCATTCTAGCAAAAGGATTTTTTCTTTGCACGTCATATTCATCTTTCTTTTCATTGTCGCTTAATGTTTCATAAGCTTCATTAATTTTTTGGAACAGTTTTGTTTTTTCAACGTCTCCTTGATTTCTATCTGGGTGATATTTTAGTGACAATTTTCTATACGCTTTTTTAATATCATCTGCATTTGCGTTATCCGAAACACCTAATATAGAATAAAAATTTTCATTTGGCATTTTAATATTATTATTTGAGATAAACTTAAATAATAATTTACGAATATAATTATTAATGAATCACGACCTCTTTATTAACAAATTTCAACCGTTGTATTTCAAAGATTTTGAAATTGAAAAAGACATGTCAAATACGTTAACAACGCTAATTAATATGGACAATTTAAATATATTGCTTATTGGCAACATGGGCAGCGGAAAAACTACCATGTTAAATGCTATTATAAAAGAATATTATATTGATTTTAAAGAATCACAATACATGGAAAACGTCCTGCATATAAATAATTTAAAAGATCAAGGAATTAATTATTATCGCAACGATGTTAAAACTTTTTGCCAAAATTGTTCACTAATTAAAAATAAAAAAAAAATTGTAGTTTTAGATGATATTGATTTTATTAATGAGCAAAGTCAACAAGTCTTTAGAAACTATATTGACAAATTTAGCAACAATGTTCATTTTATATCTTCGTGCAGCAATATTCAAAAAGTTATTGAAAGTTTGCAATCTAGATTCACTATTATTAAAATTAAACCACTTCAACGCATCAATTTAGCAAAGATTGTAAATAAAATTAAACTAAGTGAAAAAATTGAGATTGCAAATGACGCAGAAGAATTTATTTTGGATGTTTGCAACAATACTGCAAAAATTTTAATTAATTATATGGAAAAATTTAAACTGTTAAATACTCCTATTACATTAGAATTGGCAAATAATGTATGCACCAATATTAGTTTTCAGTCCTTTCAAAAATACACAGAACTCGTTAAAAACAAGGATTTAAAAGAAGCAATACGATTAATATATTCAATATATGACAAAGGTTACTCTGTTATGGATATTTTAGACAATTATTTTTTATTTATTAAAACAACAAATATTTTAACAGAAAATGAAAAATATATTATTATGCCATTTATTTGCAAATATATTACTATTTTTTATAACGTTCACGAGGATGAAATAGAACTTGCACTATTCACAAATAATTTAGTTGAGAATTTTAGTTGAATTTGCGGAATTTAGAAATTTTTTTATATTCTGTAATTATAAACATGTCTGAAATCGTTTTAAAGTATGACAATAAAATTTCTATTGGATTAAACGAAACTTATGTTGTTGCAAATGTTGCTGATTATGATCACTATATTTTTGCAAACGCCGAACCTGTTGACAACTTTACTCCTGATATTTTAAAAAAATTTTTGTTTCCAAAATCTGTCGCATTTGTTGGACCAAACCTGCGCATATCAAGTGTTAGTAGTGAAAAAACCGTAAATTTGGATTTCTACGCGCATAATTTTAAAAATATGTTTTTATTTATAAATGTTAATGAAACTGAAACATTGTGGTTAAACTTTATTTCTGAAAAAAAACTAAAAAGGTTTAAACAAATAATTTTAACTTTAAATTTAACAGAAAATCAAATTGGGCTAAACAAACTTAACAACACGCATTATATGATTAACATGCAAAATAACAATGATAAAGTTACCATTACGTATCTTAGAAAAGATGTAATTGAAACCTCTATATTAAAAAATAACTTTATTGAAGAAATTGTTGCTGTTGAAGGGCCAATTGCCGACGACTTTGAAGAAAAATATGATGTAAAAGATAACTTAAATATAGAATATATTGAAGTTGAACATGTAGATGAAGTTGAACGCGTAAATGAAATTGAACATGTAGTTGAATCTAAAGTTGAAGTTGAACGCGTAAATGAAGTTGAACACGTAGATGAAGTTGAACATGTAGTTGAATCTAAAGTTGAAGTTGAACGTGTAGATGAAGTTGAACATGTAGATGAAGTTGAACGCGTAGATGAAGTTGAACATGTCGTTGAATCTAAAGTTGAAGTTGAACGCGTAGATGAAGTTGAACATGTAGTTGAATCTAAAGTTGAAGTTGAACGCGTAGATGAAGTTGAATACATTGATGAAGCTGGAATTAATTCCGACGAAGACGAATTTGACGCTGACGAAGATGCTATTGATGAAGATGACGATAATAGTGTTGCATAAGAATAACGCGTTATAAAATCTATTTTACAACAAATTCACGCCAACAATAATTGTAACATGTATAAATTAAATTAATTTTCTATTTCAGTTTTTCAATTGCGTTTATTTAGGACATTCAAAATTTATAAACTTTATAAAAATTATTTATAACAACAAAAATTTAAAATAATTGCATAAAATATACATGTCAAGTCAAATATTTAAAAAAGAATTTCCAAAAGAATTGTTATTTGATCTTTTGAAAAATATATGTATTAAAAACGATAAATATTTTACGTTTAATAATGATGCTTACAAAAAGGGACTGTTTAACAATTTAATACCAGAGTTTCTTGAGAAATGCCGCCCATATTATTATTTATCAAAAAAAAAATATTTAGAAAGAAAGTTAAATTACAATAATTTTGCAACAATTTTGCGTCAAATATGCAAATTTTGCAACATTACTTACACGTCTATAATAAAATATGATAAATCAACCTATAATATAAATTACTATGTTTATTTTTAATCTCATATAACCTTATATTAAATATGAGGTTATACGTTCTTATATACAGCATTTTTGATTGCATGTCTTGCAAAACTATGCCTGATGACTTTGACACTATGCGTGAAGTTGAAGAAAATCAGCAATTTCCTTGTCAGTTTTTTATATTGCGATGAGTTTAAAGAATTGGATCAGTCTTTTTCATTATTAAATGCGTTGCAAATGGCTGGGGTTTGGGTCCCCATAAACCAAATCCAGAAGGAACTTGCCAATATCCTATCCAATGTTTTGTCCAGCTGCCGTTATTCTTCATAGGTTCAATGGTTCCCTTCTTTGAATCAGGTGCGCTCGCCAATAATATGTATTTGCAAATAATAACGTTTGACTCCAAGACCTGTGTTTGTGACATTCTGGCGAACCATTCATAGTGTCTTCTCATTAATATTTCCTTTGCAGGTATGTAAATGCCATAAGCTTGAGGATACAAATCAATGTAATTATTTGACAATAAATTATCAACCAAGATCATTGTATCATCCATCGTTTTTGTTCCAATCAACTTTCCAGGAATCAAATTTATTTGATGCTTTTGAACGCGACTATTGCACCAGCGATTAAAATCTCCCAAAAACTCTGTTTGCGCGGTGTAATCTGCTGAAATTTTTCTCTGCATAAAATCAATCATTTCTTTTAATACAGGGTATTCCTTTGGCGATCCCATAAAACTAATGTCTGAATAAAATTCGTGCGTTGTTGATGTAATATTTCTATCCACTGTTTCGCAAATAAACATTTTTTCTCCACTCGTTCCCATTGCGTATAATTCATTCAAGTCGCGCATACACAAGAAAGAAGGAGGGACAATTACACCTCCATATTTGTAAAGGATTTTGCTTAAAGCGAGAGAACGCATATAATCTAAAACTGGACTTGCAATAGAACGCATATTAACGGTCCAATTGGGCAGTATTTTTCCAAATGAATCATCGTCTATTATGCAAATATGAAAAGAATCTTGGCACTGATTAATAATGCTTCTAACTGTTAAATACATATATGGCTGATTCAACTCAAAAGAACTGCGAGACCCAAAACTAATCCAATTGCGCGCATTGTATTCATATGTAATTGGAATCCATAAAATAGGTTTTTTTGTATCAGCTAAAGATGATTCATTTAATAAATATTTTTGAATGGCGTCGTAATTTCCAACATTTTCCTCTATCGCACGTTTATCTTCATATCTATTATATAAAAACCAAAGAACTATTAAAATAACAAATAGATAAATGTAGTTAATGTAATTTTTTACCTTAAATGACATATATAATATTATTATATATTTTATTTATTCTGTAATAGTTGCAATCCACTCCAAAATTCTTGGTTTTTCTGTTTTGCTAGTTCTGTCTGTTTTGCTAATTCATATGCTCTTCTAACCGCCTTTTCTTCCTCCTTTGCATTTTTTTGATTCAAATATTGTTGCGCTTGATGCTCTGATAGAGGTTTAGTGTCCTGATTATTTCTATAGCTTTGATATTCATTGACACTTCTAAATTTTTGCTTCTTTTCGTAATCTTCTTCAGTAACTGGAATCACCGTTTCTGTGTGCGCCTTGTATAAATCTTGAAACCCTAAGCCACTAAACAATCCAGAATCATATGTCCCTGGAGCATCACTTGATAATTCTGCCGATGAGCCTGAAAAAGAATTATTAGACCATAATTCCTGAATTTCTTCTTTCACGATGAGAGAACGAGCCATATCCTTCTTTCTATCAAACTCTTGTTTCATGGTCGCCATTGAAATGTTTTTTGCAGGTTCGTCAAGGTCTTCGTCCGTTTTTAACCAGTCTCCATATCCCTTTTCTTCCGATTCATTGGATAACTTATTTCTCTCAAACTGTTGATTGAACCATCTGTTAAAATTTGCGCTCTTCTTAAATTTCTCATTAGATTCAAAAAACTGATCCAACAATACATTCTTATCTTCGTTTGAGTAATTTGAATATTCTGTATTCTTTGGATTCATTGAATCCACGTCTCCGCGTTTTCTAAATTCCCACACAGAATGTAACATCTTATAAGCTTTTGAATAAAAAAGAAAATATTCGGCTGGAAGTTTTGATTTATCTGGATGCGTTTTTAATACGGCTTGTTTTGCTCTTTTCATGTCGCGTTCGTCAAAGTTCACAGGAATTTTAAATAATGAGAGAATGTCTTGTAAGTTATAATTGTTTATATCTAAATCCACCGAGTCCATATACAAACATTAGAAAAGGTTATAATTAATTTTACTCAACTATTGGAATTGCAAGAACAACAACCACAATTAAGTTCTTCAGTTTCAAATTTATAGGCAAGCTTATAAACAACACTTGTTGGAAGAGGATAAATAGGTTTGAAAAAAAATGCGTTTTTTAATATAAAATTTCTAATTGGCGTGGCGTCATTTTGAACTACCATTGTATTATTACTTGCGTCTCTTGCAAATACTATTATTTTATTTTCTTGTTTAATTTCAAACTGGCACATAACATTTCTATATAAATCTGCGCAAGTGGCATTTTTGAATGCAGGAACTATTTCAGAATATCCGCAGCATTTACTTACTTCAAACATATAACTGTTATTACGAACATTATCTAAATATTTTTTAAACCCCTGTTTAAAGCGCGGGTCTTCCATTTAATAATAATTATATAACTTACAAATCTTTTAAATTGTTTGCTTATGTAAAAAAACTGAAATATTACCAAATTTATTACTTAAATTTTTCTACATTAATATTTGTTGTTGCATTATTTTTTATTTCTATCTTTTCTAATGCATATTGACCGCAAGGACCACAATGGTCTTCATTTGATAAATCTATTTTATTGTTCATTTGCGTATTGCAATTTTCTATTCTCCATCTACCAACAGGTTTTGGCAATTCTTTTGGTATTAACCTTTTAATAATGGTCGTTATGAATTTCATACTATATAACAGTTTCCTTTACGTTTAAGTGTTTTAAATTTATTTAATTTTTTATATTAATCTAAAAGTAGCCAGTTTTCAGGCAAGCAGACCCACTTGTAGTAGCTAACCTTGTCCCATTTGAATAGGTCATTTGATATATTGAATGACTCAATCTTGACCGAACCGTGGTCCTTGCAAGTGTCGCGATTTTTGTAATCAACCGTTGGGGTGGAATGAATAATGAGTTGGTCCTTGATTGTTTTATTTTCATCCACGTCGTCGTATACTACGGCGAGATGTCCTTGATCCTTTTCACCAAAGTCTTTGGCCTTGTAACGCGCCATTAGAAGCGTGCCTCTTGGGTAATTTGCATTGATGTCAAATTTTTGGACGCGCTTATTCTGATACAAGTAAGCAAACCACGCAGTAGTTCCGCCTGGATATTGTTTATATACATCGCCATATTTGCCGCGAATCTTTGGACCAAGTCCAGGAATAGTTAATCCACAGAATCTGCGCAGCAAATTTGGCAATCCAGTGCAAACAATATATTTATCTTGTATTCTTATTTCTTCGGCGGATGGCGGCGGAGAATTCTCGCACCAGAATGCATTGTCTCCAGTAAATGTTTGTAGTTCTCCGTTGACATACCATCTAAATGGTAGTCCTTTTAGAGATTCTGCATAAAGCATAACATCATTCGCAGTTGATGCCATTTTGGAAAAGTTTTGGGTTTTTGTTATTTCAAGTCAAGAGAGAAATCAGATTTCAATTTTTTATGAAAATTGATAAGAAATTGAAGTATTTTTATTATATTTTTACTATATTTTATTAAATATTTTTTGTTTAGTTTAATTTTTTCCAAGAACAAATATTATTTTTGTTTGCTTTAGATATATAATTGTTGCCGTCATTACCAACCATCGTTTTATTACAGTTTTCATTAGCAGGATACGGAGGCGATTTTCTATTTTTATATTTTTTTAGTGTTTTTTTATGATTGTTTATAGAACTTTTACCAGAAACACTTTTAATTTTTTCAGTAATATTTTTACGTTGTTTTTTGTTCAGTCCTAAAGGATTTGTTTTGGTTTTCAACGCATTTCTCAGATTGCGCATCCAAATTGTTTTACACGTTTGTTTACAAGTGCCATTTCCTATTTGTGATAATATTTGCATGGCTCCATTATAACTTTTAATAAATGGCATTATATATTAAAGTAAAATATAATATTTTTTAAAGTGTGGAAAACAGGTTAACATTTATATTTTATATTTTATAACTCCTTTGTTAATTCAGGCAAAGCTTGTCTGACTTCTTCGCCGGTTAAAATGCTATTTTCAAGCAACTTTTGAATAAGCTTATCTACGCTTTCCTTGTTTTCAGTAAGAACAGTTTTTGCCTCGGCATAAGCACTCTTAACCAAGTTCAACGATTCTTTGTCAAATATCTCCTTTGTATGTTCTGAATACTTGGCTCCCATTGAGAGACTTCGCCCCAAGAATGGGTTTCTCTCATTATCAACTTCGTCATTATAGAAAACTTCCATCTTTAACCCCATACCATAATTGCCAATCATTCTTTGTGCTAATGAGTTTGTCTGTTTCAAATCTTGCACGGCGCCAACTGATACATGGTCATCGCCGTAAAATATATTCTCCGCGGCCTTTCCGCCCATTCCTACCATAAGTCTCTTATACAGCATGTCCTTGGTATAAAGACCGCTCTCAGTAATGTTTCTGTATTCGTTAAACACTGTATAACCCCCAGCTCCATTATAAGTGCTTTGAATGCTGACTTTCTTTAAGTCAAAATAATTACTATATATCGCGGCTAAAATGGCGTGTCCAGTTTCATGAATAGCGACGCGACGTTTGGCCTCCTCGTCTCTGGTGTCTACTTTTTTCACGATTCCAACAATTAACTTGTCAAGCGCCTCCAAAATAATTTTATTTGTAATAACAACGTTTCCATCTCTAGCCGATAATATGGCAGCTTCATTCATCAAGTTCTTCAATTGGGCTCCTGAAAACCCACCTGTTAACTCTGCGACCAAACTCAAATTTACCGAATCGGCTAAGATTTTATTCCTAGTGTGCACGTTCAAAATTTTTTCTCGCGACTCAACGTCTGGAAGCGGCACATTGATTATTCTGTCAAAGCGACCTGGTCTTAACAAAGCGGCGTCTAAAACATCGCGCCTATTTGTTGCAGCCATAATGAGAATGTCTTTGTTATCCGCAAAACCATCCATCTCTGCCAAAAGTTGATTTAATGTTTGTTCTCGCTCATCATTTGCCATATTTATTCCAGCTCCTCTTTGCCTACCAACAGCGTCAATCTCGTCAATGAAAATAATGCATGGCTTATTTTCTCTTGCAGTGTTGAATAAATTTCTGATTTTTGATGCACCCATTCCCACAAATATCTCCACAAACTCGCTTGCTGCAATTGAAATAAAATTGGCTTCCGCTTCGCTCGCAATTGCTTTAGCCAATAAAGTTTTTCCTGTTCCTGGAGGGCCTTCTAATAAAATGCCACGAGGAATTTCGGCTCCGGCTTGTTCATAAAGCGTGCTATTCTTTAAATATGACACCACTTCAACGCATTCTTGAAAGATTTCAGGACTTCCAGCAAAACTGGCGAGAGAAACATTTGCTTGTTGCATATTAAATTTATCCTTGTTTAAATCGTTTGCTTTATTGCCGCCAAAAAGGGAAGCTGGGTTTCGCATCTGACTATTAACTCTGAAAAAATTAATTATAACACTCAATATTATGCCAGGTAAAAGAAACATTTCTGCTCCATTCAAAACATTGCCAATAACCTGAAAGTATGGGTTTGGAGGAGATACTTGCGCAAATGTTGTTGTAACGTCATTTTTAACAGAAAGGTCAACCAATTTATCTGTTATAAAAGGAGTAATCTTAGTAACACTATAATCTTCTAATGGGGAATCATGGTTTTCAACATCTTCAGCAATTACACTGTCAAGTCTCTCATTGAAATATAAATTCTTTACCTTGTGGTCTTGAATATTTTTAACCAATGTATTATAAGACTTTTCACCAAACAAGTATCTATTTCTGGCAATATTGTCAGGTATATTCATGAACAACCTTGTTGTTCGCAGTGCGTTTGTTATACCCAAAACGCAAACTAAAACAAAAAATACTTGCATTACTTTTTATAGTAATAAGTTTTTATATTTAAATCAAGTCATTTAAATATAAATTAAAAGATGCTTCAAAACAAGGCATCATTTGAAAACGCGTTCAGGCGGCTATAATGATACTCGGTATCTTCATAGCCACCAATCAACTTTCTCTCAAAAAAAACAATAGGGAACACTCTTACAGATTTTTCTGCCGTTTCTTCTATGAACTTCAAAAACTCCTCCTTACTTTCAATCAAGTATTCATCACAATCAACCGCGTTCATTTGAGCCTTAGCATTCTGCAAAAATTTCTTAACCTTGATGCAATTTGGACACCCTGATTTGCTGTAAACTGTATATCCTGACATTTTTGGCTTTTCAAATTCCGTTTCCATTTATAATACAAAGTAACATTATATTTATTACAGTTTATCAAATATAATTTTATTCAGATGCGCGCATTTTTTTTCTGGGAGGCTGTTGGTCTTGCGTTTCAGGCAAAGGTTTATAGAATTCTGTAAGTATAACTTGAGGAGAAGCCTCTTGCATAATCTGCGTCTCAATCCTTTTTGTCTTCTCAATCATTTGTTGCAGCTCATTTATAACAATTGCGCTCTGAATTGCAAAACTCTCCCTTTCATCAAAGTGATCCATTTCTTAAGTATTTAAATTGCCTACTTAAAGAAAAACGAAATCAATTTTTTTCGCAAGATTATATATGCCGAGTCCAAGAAGTTCATCAAAAAGGTCATCAAAAAGTTCATCAAGAAGGTCATCATCATCTAGCAAAAAAGCTAAAACCAGAAAGCGAGTTAGAATAAACTCTCCTTTAAATCAAGTGCATGCATATAGTTTAAGCTCAACGGAAAAAGCAAATAAAAAATATGCATCGCGTTACAGGTCTTGTCCAAAATATCCTGAAGCTGACGACTTCCCATGCAGTAAAGCATATACTGTATTTGAAAATATGCACGAGTATGAACAACATAAAGACGACTTTGGGTTAAGAGATAATTCAAAGCGTGCATCCGTTAGAAGTCATTACTCCCAAATGCGAGAAAGGTTTGCAACAGAAGGAAAGCTTGCAAGAAAAATCCCTCAAGAATATCGTCTTTATGATAAAGACACTGGAGCTGTTCATGATTTAAGATTTTTTGGTAAATAAATTATTTACCAATTGCTGCATAAGAGCGTTTGACTGCCAAATGATGAAGTCCGCATCGTTTGAAAAATGCATCTAATTGAGAAGGATCACCACCAGTAACACTGTCGTCCGGTGCAAATGAAACATTTCCTCTCTTATACAATAAGATAACAGGTATACCATTTACCATGCGCTTTTGCTTCAAATATGAGTATAAATCTATGCTTTCGTCAACGTCAATGTCTGCACAGATAACATCTGGTGGCGACGATGCAAAAAATCCCTCAACAAGATGGGCAATATTGCGACAAGGGCCGCACCAAGTTGCTCCCAATTTTACAATTACTAAACCAGGATTCACCTTCAATAATTTTAAGAACTCGTCGCGATTAGAAAAAGCGTTAATTACTTGTTTTGAAACGACCGGTTGAGTTAAAACTGTTGCCATTTATATTTTATCAATGTTATAAAATATAAATCCAAACTATTTATTTTTGTCAATTACGACTTCTTTTGCAATATTGCGAATTATTTTTTCGCGCTTCTTATCGTCGTCTTCTAAAGTTGATCCACCCATAGCTTCTAATAGTATATTCTGATATTCTAAATGTTTCTTGGTTTCAGTGTCTTCTGATGTAGGGTTCTCTTCTCTCCATTTTGGTATCTGTTTAATATTTTTGTGTTCAACCTCTTTTATGGCGCGTTTAATTTTTACGTTTTCTGTATTTTCTTTTTCCCATGAGTCTTTATCCTTTATATAAAGAGTTTCTCTCTTTAGATCGCTGCAGTGAATGGGTCTTTTGAATACGTCAAGTGCATGAAGATTGCGCATAAATATTTTACTCATGCCTTCAACGTATCCCACGCGTCCTATCATGTCTAAATCCGACAACTGTAATTTAATTTGCTCTACAAAATCCCCCAAGTTTAATGCATCCTTGCATTGTTCATTCAAGAATACTTGCAAATTGAATTGATTGTTATTAGTAGTGTTGTTAGTAGTATTATTATTAATTACCGTGTTTTTCTCCTTGCATAACTCAATTATCTGTTTTTGTAGCTCCATATTCTGATTTAATAGTGACACAACAAGTTCATTTGTTGGGGGGTGTGCTATTTGTATTTGTTCGTGCGACGAGTTTGACACATTTAAATTTTCCTCTTCAGCGCATTTTTTTTCGTGATACCATAGGCTATTTCTTGCAGAATATTTTTTATTGCATTTGTTGCACACGTAACTATGGTGTTGAGCGCTTTTTACGCCATTTTGTTCTAAATTTGTTCTATTGTGATGCTTGCGTGTCATTATATGTCTATCCCAATCATATTTTTTGCTGCATGTAAAGTCACAATCCTTACAAAAAAAATCAGTGGCGTTTTTAAGCGCTTTTTTCATTCTAAACCGTTCTATATTATAGAACAGAAAAAGCTCCTAAATTATTTTGGCCTAAAATACTTAAAAATTATCGTAACAAATTTTTCATTATTTTTTTGGCGGACCAGACCATAATGCTCACAAGGGCGAAATTTTGACCCTTTTTTCATAAAGTATTTCCGTTTTTGAAAATTGGACATTTTTTTTGTCCATTTTTGATTTTTGGAAACACTTTTGACCCCTTGTTTTCTTCAATATTTCGCCCAGACTGAGGACAATAAATCAAAATAATATATTCTTAATTTTGCATTTATTTCAGTAATAATGTAAAAATACAAACAATAAATGGGCACCATAAGTTCAAAATATTTTGCTGACACGCGCATTTTTTAAACAGTTTTATTTATTATTTTAATTGATTTAAATATATAATAGCATTATAGAGTATATGCTAATAAAATTTTTTTTATTTTCTTGCATGGTGAAAAATAGTTTGCAATACATGGCTGGATTTTTTAACCACTGGCACTGCGTTGGAATTAAAGAGAAGATTGATTTTTCAAAGCCATATAAATTTAATATTGGCGAACTTCCTTTGGTTGCATGGAAAAACAGTAAAGACGAATTAGTTACAACATTGAACATTTGCAAACACATGGGGTCTCAATTGGATAACGGAATTATTACTCCAAATGGTTGCTTGAAATGCCGATATCATGGATTAGAGTTCTCTCGTGATGACCGTTTTGGCGAAACGGTTGAGCAAGATGGTAAGGTGTTTTGGTCTTATAAACCTAGTCAAAAAGTTCCTCACAAGGTTCCGTTCTTTAATAACAAGGACTATGAAACTTCTTTTTTGCAAATAGATATGGAAGCTTCTTTACCTGATAGTGCTTTTAATACCATGGATTTACGGCACCCTGAATACGTTCACAAGGGTGGTTTTGGAAGCGCAATTCCTCCAACTAATATTAAACAATACAAGTTTAACGACCGCATTGGTCTATCCTTTGATTATCAATCTAATGCGATGATGAAATCAATGAACGATAATAAACGAACAACTCACAACTTTCACATGTTTGTTTATCCAACATTCACTTGGTCTCGCGTTTCATTTAATGATAAGCATTTAATTATTGCTGTTAATTTGCTTCCTCTAGAAAATAAAAAAACTAGGTGGTTTGTTACTATTTGTCACAATTATTACAAATCACCTATCCAAAAGAATGTCATGAAAGGGTTAGCAACGTTTATTTTGAGCCAGGATTATTTTCAAATGAAAAATCAATACCCTGAAAACAAGTTGAAAGCCGCTGTCCTGTTTAATCACATCTTCAAGGATGAAGATGTAATATTATGGTTAAGAGAAGAATTTCGTGAATATAAATTTCCTGATGTTAATATGTGTCTTGATTTATTTACAGAATACAATTCTAACAAACCGCAATTTAAACCATAGCTTCATTAACATATTGCTCCAACTCACTAATATCTATTTCTGGAAGTTCTACGTGGGATTCCCAGAAATACTTGCAAAATGCCCACGTAAACTCGCAATCTGTTGGATATAATTCCGCGCGCTCAGTCTTGAGCTTTTTATAAAGCTTATCCGGTAGAAATCCTAGACTTTGTCTCGGTAAAACATAGCACAGCTGGACTAATGGCTTGACTGCCTTTGAATCATTTTCCTTTATAAATGTTGTGTCAAAGTATGGAATAAAACGAATTAAATCTTGCAATAATGGAGGATAGTTGTGATTATAACACCATCGCCAATCAGGACAACCAGAAGTGTAATACTTCATTGTCCATTCTAATCCTTGCAAATAATTCACGCAAATTTCCTTGCATCTTTCTTCATCAATATCAACCTTGAATAGGCATTTATAATATCTATGCCTCCATCCATCCTTGAACGGATTTATATATTTTTCTAGCTCTCGTTCATAATTTGGAATTGCATCAAACTTTGCATATTTTTGCTCAGGCGTCCCAGTTGGATATGAGAATTTTTCTCGCTTATCTCGCAGCTTTATCTCATTCTTAAAATATTCGTCCTCCATTCCAGCCAAAAACTCAACAAACTTTCTCACGTTTTTCCAGTAAATTGTTTTTCCATCAGTGAGATTTTCATTTGTTCCTCCAAGAGTTGCCTTGTAAGCATTAAGTAGCTTATCAACACCCCCAGTGCGGATATTAATTGCAGGGAAATGAGGCATGAAATCGTTGCCTAGAAGAAAGCACATAAAGATGTAGTCGTAAACGCGATTCTTTTGCTGTTCAGTTGTTAGTTCTACGTCATTATTCATGTTCAAGGTTATGATGTCCGCCAACTCTGGAATGTCTAACAAATAAGTCTCATTAGGCTCCAAAGAGTTATCAATCGTTTTGATGAATTCAGGCGTTTCTCTGAACAAATAGATCTTTTCACTAATTGGCAAATGATTAATTGACAACATAATAAGGTCTGCATCTAGACCATAGATTACGGTAGATTTTGCTGCATGGTCGGTTGCGTTTTGACGAATATACTCAAAGATTTTATGCTCGCCTTCACCAACTTCATCTGATGTAGAGACTATAATTTTAGAAATTCCATATTTGGTGGGGTTATTAAAATGAGCTGAAATAGTTGAACCCAGTTCTTGCATGAAAACTGTTCCAGGAGTAATTGCAGTGGTATTCCATGGATCGGAACCAGCGGCCTTCTTAAAGATGGTCTTGGAAATTTCGTTTTGATACCAAGATTTGTATCTACGATTGCGCTGTTGTTCCAACTTTGCAACAGGCGCCACACCATCAAATGCAACCATTAGAATATTGTTTGGACAAATAAGCAAAATATACTCCTCAATTTTTTGAATAACGCGCAATATAATAGCGCGACTAGCTGTTTCGGTCAATTCCTCAAAATTTATGTTGCGAACCGAATCATAAATAATGGAATTGCAATCCATATATAAATTATTAATTGTCATTTCACCTGTTAATAGTTTTTTTATTATTTCAGGATGATTCCTTACGATGTATGAAAAGTAACTTGGGATTCCCATTCTTGGTTATCTTGCAATATTGTGTTTAATATGATTTAATATATAACAACGTCAATTTTTTATTTAATTTAAAGTTGTTTTTACATTTTTAACTATATTTTCTTATATTTGTATAAAATATATAACATGAATAAAAAAATGCAAATAACTAAAGATAATTCACCAATTAAAAATGCGCAAGATATAACAACTTTGGTTGAAAAAAAATTATTATTTTTTCAGGATGTAATTCAAAAAACAATATTACACTCTCAAAAAAATAAAATGCTTGATATTTTAGGAGTTAGTGATTTGACAGCATGCATAAACACATTGAATAATATTAGCGATAAAATGAAAACAATGAGCGATAATATTACGCAATTGCCAACTGATAATATAGTTAGCAATTTGCAGGCATTGAACAATGAATTGTCTAGTTTGTTAAAAAACTATGGAACGGAATCATTTGAAGATTTGCTAACAATTTGTTTTGGAAATAATAATGCAATCGTTACAACCGACGAGGAGTTATTAAAGTATGATCTTTTAAAAAAGTATTTTCATCCAACACAATACAAAGTTGTTACTTTAAAGAAAACTGAGAAAGAATTAGATGGAAAATTTAAGACATCTTTTTTTGATGAATTTATTACAGAAAATTCAAAAAATTTTGATTGCACCGACGTGTCATTAAATTCAAAACAATTTCATATGAAAGTTTATGGGTTAAAAATATATATATATCACAGCGCGTTTAATAAACATTTATTAATTTATGGAATAGTTGATGATATTATATTGCAGTTTTTAAATAACAAATTTATAAATAATGCTATGTTTAATATAAAAAATAATTTACCGAATAATGGAGAATTTAAAGGAGACAGTTTTGAACGTTTTTTTTCTTCTTTGACGTTAAAAGACTATTTAATAATGAAGCATGCTGAAGTATATAATAAATTTATAGGTTGTCAGACGCAATACAAGTTGCTAAAACAAAAGACTTTATTATTTATTGTGAAAGATTTTATTGGTAGCGATTTATACTCTAAAAGAAATACGTTGATTTATCTATTGATCGCGTCAAATGAATATGATAATAAGTATCTTGCGTATTTATTGTATGATTTGCTGTCAAATGATAGTAATGGAACCGTTGATACTGTTGAACAGACTATTTTATTTGACAGCTTTCCTTGGTCAATAAAGCAAAATTTTCGCGAAGCAATGAAGAAAACTATACAATATACCAATGATTTATCAAATTTTGACATGAATAAAATTCCATTGGAACAACAAATTTGTTTAATGAAAACCTCAGATGCTGTAAAGGAAAAAGCGATGATTAAGTTAAAAGAAATCAAAGCAAAATCAGAGGATTCTGGATCAAAAGCGCGCCAATACTTGGATGGTTTATTAAAAATCCCATTTAATGTTTACACAAAGGAGCCGGTTATGTGTATAATGGATCAAAATAGGAGTCATATGGTTGAGATGCTTAAAAACCCCAAGATAACAGAGTTTGTTCCAGAAATTCAAAAGAAGGACAAATACACAAGCATTGAGATTTTGTCTAACATAAAAAAAATAAAAGAAAAAGCTTTTGGAAATAATATGTCTTTAATAATAAAAAAAATAAAGAAGCACATTACTGCAATGGATAAACCTCAATTAGTCTCTCTTATAAATGTTATCAACTTTATAATTGAAAAGGATAATTTGAACTTGGCGAAAATAAATTATCAGGGTAAAAATAAGAAAGAGTTGACCCAGAGCGTTATGTTGTTTGTTGATTTTAGTAGTGTCGCGAATCCTGAACTCTTATTAGATAAGCAGCTTAAATTTGATATTTCTATAGATTTCTTGAATGACATCAAAGAAATAACATCAAACTTTGGAAAGATTGGCGACTATATGAAGAATGTGAAGACTGTTTTAGATGAAGCTGTTCACGGACACGACAAGGCCAAGAAGCAAATAGAAAGAATTATCGGTCAATGGATAAACGGCGAACAAGATGGTTACTGTTTTGGCTTTGAAGGCCCACCAGGCGTTGGTAAATGCTTTGCAAAAGATACTCCAATTGTGTTAGCAAATGGAGATATTAAAATGGTTCAAGACATTACAATAAATGATAAATTAATGGGCGACGACAGTTTTCCAAGAAATATTCTGGGTCTAGGAAATGGTAGAGAAAAAATGTATAGAATTGAACAGGTTAAAGGAGACAATTATATTGTAAATGAAAGTCACATTTTAAGTTTAAAGATGACAAAATCCGGAAAAAAAGGCGACAAACATCAAATTATAATGGGAAAACGATACTTTAAAAATGACATCATTGATATTTGCATAAAAGATTATTTAGGATTGCCAAAATATATAAAAGATTGTTTAAAAGGCTATAAAGTTGGAGTTGAATTTTCAGAGAAAGAACTAAGCATTGAACCATATATATTGGGGTATTGGTTGGGAGATGGGTCTTCTAGAAATTTTAGTATAACAACTATTGACCAAGAAATAATTGACCATTTTAAAGATTATGCAAATGGTTATAATTTAAAATGCACTAAAAACAAAATAACTTATTCTTTTACAAGTGGA
>Ga0114959_10000801_pt1 | contig 29378 bp, 27 predicted proteins | sample C_130625_EF_Meta_FD_87317 | JGI IMG/M metagenome (GOLD analysis project Ga0114959, IMG submission 87317) | Freshwater microbial communities from Lake Croche, Canada to study carbon cycling - C_130625_EF_MetaG | ecosystem: Environmental > Aquatic > Freshwater > Lake | place: Lake Croche, Canada... | reverse complement strand
GCTTATCGAACCCTGGTTGATTGGCCTGAGCTTTGACGCGCACATTCAAGTCGGCGTGCTGGTCTTTGGGGATGGGACCGAAGCCCGTCGTTTCGTTCGGCGTGAAAAAGTGCGACCTTTCGATCGCGCAGAAATACTGCGGCTCCGAGTTGCAGTTGATCCATCCGCCCGTCCAAAATTCGTTGACGCGGCTAACATCGGGGCTGTCGCGATGCCACGACTCTGCGCTCGGGGCAAGTCCTGGAGGGCGAATCATGACGCGATCGGGCCAGCGCGCTAACTTGAGGTCGGAGATGCCGAGCGCGGTCTCCACCAACGAAATGAACATTCTTAGCATCGGCATAAGGTAGGCCGAGGTGTGTGCTCGCGCTCGTCGCATAGGTACGGCATGAGTGAGAGACGGCGGGCCCGCAAACGATGTGGCGCCGCACACCACTTTTTCTCCCTCCCGAAAATGGTCAATGTCCATTTGGCGCCGATATTCGGGCGCAAACATTACTGTTTTCGCTATATCGGCGCGCAGCCCTGGGGTGACCCCAGGAATGACGACCCATCCCCTTTCGAACAGATGCTGCCCTGCAGCGTCCATGTCGATATCCATGTCTTTTACTGGAAATGAAAGTTGTACTGTAATAAAAAACCAAAAAAACAAACTACTTGGATTTCCTAGAATTTTCCTAGAATTTTCCTAGAATTTTCCTAGAATTTTCCTAGAATTTTCCTAGAATTTTCCTAGAATTTTATTCTTCCTCGGGTTCCACGTCGTCCTCTTCCCACGGCTCCTCGTTGATCCCTTCTTCCTGCCACTCTTGATTTCCTGTACTGTCAAGGCCCGCTTTTGCAAACTCAGCTTCCTCCAAGGCTTCCTTTTTCTTGGAGTGCTTGAACGTGCGTCCAATGCGAGCGTCGTCCGTAAGACCTTGCTCCGACAAAAACACGCGGCGCATACGCGTTTGGCGATCCTCGTCGGTGATCCGCAAATTAAACCGCTTGGCTTCTTTGATTTTCGACCGTCGCATCGCCGACGCGACATCGTCGGCGGACTGGTTGTAGCGCGCCGCGTCGGAGCGCAGCACTTGGAGGCATCCCTTAACGACGCTGCAGGCATACGTCTGACTTTCCCCGTCCAGTTCTCCGTCCTCTCCGACGAGAAACCGACTCAGCACAAACAAAACGCAGTACTTCAGTAACGCCACGGAAAGTTCACTGTCGGGATGAAAGCGGGCCGCCATTGCAACGGCGCGCGCTGCACGAAACTCGTCGCGGCGCGCATCATAGTTGCGCGCAAATTGCACAGGCGGGCTTGCGTCCAGCAGAAGCGTTTCGCCGACGGGCTGTCCGCGAGCGCGGGCCGAAAACACGCGCGCCACTGCCTCCGCCGACGGGACCCGCAACGAGGCGTAATACTTGCTGCCGTCTTTCAGTACCTCGGTCACGTGGGCGGGCGTCACCGTACCCATCATGTAGCGCGGCATCACCCCATCCGTTTTCTCCAGCGATGCGCTTCCAAAATACGCGAACCCGTGCATGATCATGTGGGGAAACGTCATGGCAATCGCCGTGACGTGCTCGGCTAAAAAATCGCGAATGCCAACCATGCCCTTCCACAACCCCAAGATTCCTCCTACGAAATCGGGGGTGCTTTCCTGCTCCGTGCACTCGCACACAAAATTCGTGTACGCTCGTATTTGCGTCCCCAATTTTCCCATGTCCACGCCTCCAGGGCCTAAAAGTCCCCATTCCTGTAAAATAGGTTCTATGTCAGGTAGGGCGGGGGCATCTCCGAGCGGAATCGGGAGTGACGGCGCCAGAAAATCTCGCCGTTCTCCCGCACGACGGCGAGGGCGCGTGATGGTAACAGCGCGCCGCAATTCACTTACGACACTTACCCGCATGCGGATGTCTGCGCTCGTCATGTGCATGGCTTCCACGGAGTCCCGCACGTCCGACCTTAATCTGCTTCGGACAAACCCCACAATTTGCGCGGCACACGCCGCTAGTTTTCCTCGCAGCACGCGTTCTTTTTTGCTTTTGGGGGCTACGCAGTTGCCTTCAACAAAATCTTTGGGGGGCAAAAACGTAGGCCACGCGTGCACACTTCGCTCCGCGCCCAGTGCCGACGGCACCAGTCGCTCGAGCATAAAGTCGTTGGCCAGCTCGGCGACACGGCCCCCAAGAGCCACTTTAGGAGGCATCGCTTTCCAGTACGCGTGGGTCGACGTATCGCCCTGCTTGCGCATGCCCGCTGCCATGGCCTCCATGACTTGCAGCACTCGAGTCGTCCAGTTGGTGACTCCTGTAACTCGCTCGACAAAGATAACCACGAGCGCGGCAATGCTGGGCACTACGAGCGCAGGCGCGAGACCGCGGACACGCCCTACAATGTATTCGTGGTACGAGACTAGCGACACGCCCAAGGCGTCCGTTATGGCGCGCGTAATTTGAAGAAGTGGCTGGTCGCCGACGGAAAATAGGGGCGTCGCAACGTCCCGAGCCACAATTGCCGTGTGCACGATTTTAAAGCCGTTTTCGTATTCGTCCACGTCTTTCGGAGGGGTCACGCTCAGCGTAAACCCCGTCCCACGGTCTAGCAGCAATCCGTCTTCGACAGTGACGCGCCCTGATGCTAAGAGCGATTCGTACGCCGCAGGGTACACCCCGTCGACTTGCGCTCGGGTAAGCTCTTCCACGACCGCGGGAATAAATTTATGCCCTCGCACCTCGTCGTCGCGAAAGTAGACCCACGCCGCGTTTTCTTCCGCGTCCGCGCTTCGCCCATGCGTCTGCAGAAGCGCCAGCAAGCGCGGGGCCGTATCCTCGGTAATGCCGCTGCTTACGAGCGCAGAGTAGGCGGCGAGCAGACTTACCGCGCGTTCAGGCAGGGCATCCAACGGACGGTCAGGGACTTTGAGGTCATACCGCGCGAGCAGGGAGAGCTGCAGCGCGCGGCGGCGCGCCAGTTTGGTTTTGGGCGGAGATTTCACCTTGGCTTCAGTCACCGTCGGTGGAGCTGTGATGGCAGCGCGAAGGGTTTTGTCGGACTCGCAATCGTCAGGCAAGCATCCAGGGTAACCCGTCTGAACAGGCGGCGAACTGACGTCGCGGAGCACGGCGGCGCTCTTTTTAAAGCGCTCGCGCAGCGCGTCGAGGGCTAGCATTTGCGCCAGACGCTCGGAGGCCAGGAGGGGAGGCAATTTGTACACGGGCTCAGGGCGAGGATGGGAGATACTTTTTGCGGCTTTGGGGCGGTGGAGGGACTCTTTGTAGCGATGGATGCGAGCAGCGATGCGGGCGCGCAGCACGGTGCGCAGGGCTACAGGCAGATGCCATCTGTAGTAGCCGTAGGGCTCAAGCTCGTGGACCGCCGCATGGACGTTGAAGGCGTCGGTAGTCGCCGCGAGCGTTGCAAGTGTGGGCGCGGCAGAGAGCGGAGTTGAACTGGCCGTACGAACCCAGCTGCGCAAGGCGCGATAAAAATGCAGCACGCTCATATGCAGACGACTTTTCTCGTAGAGACAAGTTTCAGGGCGCGCGATTCGCGAAAAGGGGACGGCGCGCGAAATGACCAAATAGGCCTGAATGGCGACCGACGTGTCGGCAAAGGTTTGCAGAAACCGCTTGAGTGGAACGACTTCCATGCCCCCCTTGGCGGGACGCACCGCCACGGCGTCGACCCGTGTTTCGAGCCTCGGAAACGGCATGCCTGCAGCCACCGTAGCGGGTGTAAAAAGACGGTCGAGCGAGGTTGTATATTGCTTGTAGCGGTCTTCCGTGCCGCGCGCGGCATACGTCGTTAAAATAGTCTGGAGCGAGGCCAACAACGCAGGCATGGCAGTCGCTTCCGCAAACAGTGGTTTGCGAATTTTCGCCACCGTGGGCACAAGCCACAAGAGGTCCCCACGATTGCTGGCCAAGGGCATGTCGGGTTTTCGAGGTTCAAACGCGTCGGTGGTGCACGCGCGGTGAAGTAATTTAAACTGTCGCACAAGCGCTTTGGCGGCCCTCGGGTCCCCCTGATTGAGTGCGCTGTAGAGACTTAACAGCTGGTGTTCGAGCAAATGTAGTTGCAGTGGCGTGTCGAGCCACTCGGTTTGCTGCACAGGCAGCGCCTCCCCTAGCTCTTCGCCTACAGGCACGACACTGCGCACCGTGGGGGGCAAATTGTCAAGGTCCAGGTAAAACGTGGTGCCGTTCGCGCGAAGCTCTAAAATGTCATCGTCGACCCCGAGCACTTGCGCGCGCAAATTGTCTTCGAGAAACGTCACGCGTACCGTCATCCCAACGACGTACAACGTATCTCGTTGTGGGAGCACGTGAAGGCCAACGATTCGTTTGGTGCCCAACAAGTCCACGAGCCCATGGTCGTGCGCCAAGGATTGCATGCCGTCGGGCGACTCGAGATCCACAGTGTCGGGATGTATGGCCTCGACCCGAAAATGGAGGACCGTGTGGTCTTCCAAAAAGAGCCGTAGGATGTCCCCAACATGCATTTGATACATGATTTATATTTTAAAGCTACGGTACCAACTAAGGGTACCGCCGCCAATCACAATGTTTTCATTACCTGCCCCCGAAAATGTTCGCCGCACCCAAGTCAACAACCTTGAACTTTTGAGATACAGCAAGCCCCTCTCCAACCCAAGCATGGGCGTATTTCGCTCGGTCATCATGTGCGGAAGCCAAGTGGTGTGCGTTGCACCGCCTCAATCCATTCCGCTCGACCGATTCTTGGCGACGTATCCATGGGACTCCGTTCGCGTCGACGAGTTTGTCGATGGCACCATGGTCAACGTCTTTTTCAAGGACACGTGGCAGTTAAGCACGAAAAGCAATATCGGCGCTGCCAACAGCTTTTTAGAGGGCTCGCCATGCTTTCATGACATGTTTATGGAAGCCGCGCGAGATATGGGTCTGAGCTTGGACTCCCTTGACCCCTCGCGGGTCTACAGCTTCGTGCTTCAACATCCTCAAAATCGAATTGTCACGCCCGTCAAAACCACCGCGTTGGTGCTCATCAAGTGCTACGCTATTTCGGGGCGCGACGTCACGGAAATGGCCCTCCCCCTCCCCGCACCGCGCCCCGTGATCGCACAGTCGTGCGAGGAGTTGGTCGCCAAAGCGCAAGCGCTCCCCTTCGGCGCCAAAGGGTTTATGCTGCACGCCCCTGACGGGAGTCGCACAAAAATCCTCGGGGCTGCCTACCTCAAAGTAAGTGCGCTTCGAGGGAGTGCCTCTTGTATGAAATTTCGCATATTGCAAATGCGAGGCCCTGATCTGGACCACCTGTTAGTGTACTACCCTGAGTACAAGGTTTTGGCGGCAGATACGATGGCAGCGCTTCGCCGCTTTACGAACGAGCTGTATTCCATGTACCTCGATTGCTTTCGGCAAAAGACCAAGCCGTTGGCCGAGTATCCGCGCGAGTTCAAGCCTCACCTGTATGCGCTTCACCAGCTGTATTTGGCGTCATGGCCAACGCCAATTTACAAGAAGCGTGTGGTCGACTATGTAGCCAGTCTGAATGCAGCTCAGCTGTGGATTTGATTTGGTAAGGAGAATACTAAAAAAAGTCTATTTATTTTAAGAATGAATCGAACGCGTCGTCGAAGGGGTGGCGCGCCAGACATGATCGATTTGACGTTGGACGACGACAGCGATAAGGAACGCGAACGAGAGATCGAGCAGCAACGGATCGAACGAGAGATCGAGCAGGGTGAACAACCCAGGCCCGTCGAAATAATCGATCACGATGATGAACTTGCCGCGGTTGGGGGAGAAATAAGGTTCGAAGACAATATAGTTACTCAAGCTGATATAGATGAACGCGTAAAACAATACCCAAGAGATAAAGCCCGACACAAAAAATGGTACGAGGATTGCAACGAAAAAATAACTCAAGGTCGTACCGACGGAAAACCACACGAGCGCGTATACCGCGGAATGAAGAAGTGGTGCGAACCGAAATGCATTTCACCCAAAGTTAGAATGTTCAAAGAAGAAACGGGCAATCCTATGTGCCATGATCCTTCGAAACCTCTTCCGAAAACAAGAAAAGCAAGGCCACAAGGGGTTGTTCTTGCTGAGGATCTCTCTGTTGAACCTTCAAAAGCGTCAAAAGATTTGGAGATCAAAGCCGACAAAGCTGCTGCAAAAGCCCAAAAAGATGCTGAAAAGGCTGCTGCCAGGGACCGAAGAGACGCGGAAAAAGCTGCCGCCAAAGCTCAAAGGGACGCCGCAAAAGCTGCGGCTAAAGCAGCCAAGGACAGTAAAAAAGAAGCGGATGCAAGGAAAGAAGAGGAGCGAGAGCAAGCAGAGATTGAAAAGCAAGAGGAACGTGGCCGAGCTGCCATGAAAAAAGCATTGTCAACGTTAAATAAACGTCCACTCAAAGGTGTCGATATTCAATCTGGTGTACGCGATCAAATTATGCAGTGCGACGATCTTATCGAACGTCTCAGCGACAAAACAGTAGCACAAGAGGTATTATCGAATCCTGCAAACTTCAAAACGCATTTTTTCTCACACTACACCTTCGATGCCAGCAATACGGCGGTCGCGGACTCGTGCAGAGGCGGAGAAAGTCTTTTGAATCAAAACCAGCTATCAGTCTACATCATGTCGCGGTTGCGCGCTAAGAATATTCAAACGACGACTGGTCTATTAGTAAACCATGGTACAGGCGCGGGCAAAACCTTAATCGGCGTCCTCATCATGCTTGCATTTTGGGATTCCGTTCATGCCGACAATAGAGCATGGTGCATTATGTCTGTATCGACACGTAAAAATCAGCTTATCGACAACAGTTCTGAGGTACTCTCGAAACTAATTGTGAAATATTTTCAGTTTTATAAAATCAGTCTGTATGCAAATGAACACGGGGTTACAGACTTAAACCCCCCTACCTCGATGTTTTCGTACGAGGAGTATCTCAATCAAATGGGGGGGATTGATCACGATACCTACCAGAAACTAACGAAAGAGAGGGAAGCAAACAATTACGCTACACGCCCCGAGGATTATCCTAAGCGGTTATGGGATTTTAGCGAACATTGGATGTGGGTTGAGAAACTCCTCACGGATCGTATATATCAAGGAATTTACGACAGTTTGGTGCAAAACCTCGAAGACGTAGACAACTCACTCATAAGAACTCAAATTGAACGATTCAGGGCCAACCGCGAGAAAGGCGGCCTCATTTTGTTCACCAATTCATTATTTGGACGCGATTTCGCTTCGAATTTATGGGAGTCCGACGCGGACTACTTCAACTTAAAACGATTAGCCAGGAGAGCGCAAGAAAAACCTAAAGTAGACAGCAATTCATGGATTGAGAAGCCAGTCGAAGACTTTGTAGACGCCATTCAGGCGAATTTTAATCCTGAGACTATGAACGCGTATTTGCATAAAGTACAGCGTGAATTAGGAAGCTTAAAAGACGCAAGGGTTCCCGTGCAATTGCCTGAAGTAAATAAGTTGCTAGATCAGTTGGGGTTGGAGAAAGCGCGAACTATTCATGGCCCCCAACAAGAAGCCATTGAACTTTTTTTCAAGCATTTTTTACTCACGAAATACCTCATTCGCGAACTTGGTGGATCGCGGCGCGCCCCTGGACTATTTCAAATCGTGCGATTGGAATTGGAAGAAGACGTTGCCCCTGATAACGATGACAAAGACATAGAAGCTGAGTCAGTACAAGCAATCCGTAGAGGCGGGGTTGAAGACGACGATAAGCTGAACGCGGATACCGACGCACCGTATTTTAGGCTGAACAGCATGCGGCAAATGGAGCATTGCGTCTTCATCCTAGATGAGATGCAGCTACTTTTCGCACCGCCGTCCCAAGAGCTACGAGAAAGTCTAAACTACGAGCGCACACTGTGCGCATTCAAATACTACCGCAATTTGGACAACACGTTCATGATTGGGTTAACCGCAACTCCAGGTTTTACGCAAAATGACGTGCGCAGCGTGATTTCAATCATACGAGGGAACCCCGATTATTATGTACCTACAGGGGGGATCCAGCAAGCTCTCGAAAAGACCACAGAGCAAGCAAATATTGGGGCGTCTGAATTGACATACCACACTACAAAAACACCTGGATTTGTATTCGATACGAATACAGGAGAAACGGTTGAATATTTGGACGACCCTGTTACGGTGGACGGAAACTCCGTTGTTAGGCTTCGCATGCCCGCCGCAATTGACGTGGACTCATTAGTTTACGACATTTCAACCATGGAAAATATGATTTCGGTGGCGGATTTCAGTGCAGACAAACAGTTTTATCCTACATTGACCTTTAAAGTACACTGCGCTACTCTAGGCGCCAACTACTCGGAGGATGTCGCCACGCGCAGGGAAGAGTTTGAGGCGCAAGCCCACGCCGCTTTAAGGGCGGAGGCGGCGTCAAATGCTCAAGTCAAGGTCTTGCGCGAAATGCATGCCGTATCGATGTTGTATCGAAAGGGTCAGCAATATTTTACGAACCCAGTCGAAGGGGCCATTGCCGTGCAGATGTCGACCAATGACTATATGAAACGATTACGGCAAGATTTATTATACATCAAAGAAAAGGATGATTTAATAGGGTCGCCCAGTTCGCTGGTGGAAGTCTCTTCGAGCAGTTCATCCAGTTTGGTGCCTATAGACCCGTCAACAGGAGTTGCGGCACGACGAAATCCTCTGCGGGAACGAAAACAAACGGATCGGCTTATTGACCACATGGAAAGTTCAGAAGTACCAAATTCCAAATACGGATGTCCACCGTACTTGACCGCGGCTAAAAACGGTCAAATAAAAACGATTACGCCCAGCAATAAATTAACTGCCCTAGTCGATCGACTCATGGAAGGTGTAGCCAATGGAGACGGAAAACACTATGTGTATTGTTCGGACCCTTATGCGCTCTTTGTTCTGGCTCATTATTTGTATACGATCTCGCATCGCCTAACTGCAGAACGAGTCGTTGCACCTGAACCTCCTGTTGCTCAGGTAGAAACGACCGAACTTCCTCAGAGCGTGTCTCCGACACTCGACCCAGAAGCGTCGGAAAGCGACTCGGACCATGATTCGGACTTTCACGCTTCAGACGCAAGCGAGTCGGATAAATCCGCAAGCGATTCGATCGGAGGTGCTGGACGACGCGTCGGCGCCGTTACGGCAAGAAAAAGCACGCGACAACCCCCCGTTCAATTGCATCACGTGCCCAATCCCAACTCCGTTTATTCTGAGTTTTCTCCGACACTTAAACCGTATACAGGGGAGTCGCTCGAAGAGTTGTTAAAAGATAAGCAGAGACGAGTGCTGCGGTTTTACTACATGCATGGTCGGAAAACCCTACTTCAGCCGTATGAATCCGTCATACCCTCGGACTTGGTAAGTGCGACCCGCCGCGGGTTTGAGATTGCGTGCGGGAAGCACACCTACAAAACCATCGATCAGCAGACAAGAGATGACCCGAAAGATTACTCAGCCTATGAGAATGATCTTGACGCTAAAGTGAATTTATCAGGCGATATAATCCCGATCATTCTGGCAACGGGCGAATCGTACAAGGGAGTCGACATGAAAGGCATTTCCCACATTCATCTGTTGGATCCGTTTATCGATGTAAATGATTTGATTCAATTGATGGGCCGAGGTCCTCGTATGTGCTCACACGCAGACTTTGCGGCGGCACCTCAACGTAGCGTGCGATTGCATGTCTACATGTCTAAGTTCCCGAAACCCGACGACGACGATGATCCTCCGCTCCAAACGCTTGATTGGGAAATTTATCAAAATAGTAAAGAAAACTATACGCGAGTATGGAAACCCATCAATGATGCAATTCAGTCCGTCGCGTACGATAGAGACGTGTTCGAGCCGTTGATCAAAGAATCGATGGGGCGAATCGACCGAATCTTAAATTTGAGTTGTGAAACTAAAACCAAAGAACATTTTATACGAGATTTGAATTCGGAGGACGTTGAGAAAATAACCGAAAAAGTGCAGGCTATTTTGAGCAAACAGATTCATCCCAATAAAAAATGGACGAACCCGTACACGATGGTTGAAGCGACTTTGTCTGGCGACAAACGGTATGTGAATGTTCGCATTCATTGTGACTCTGTTTGCCAGCCAATAGAGTTTGCTACGAAACAGATAAACGGCGACGTGACTACCGCGCTCCGCGGTACTCTAACCGCCATCATTCAGCACCATCACGAGAGAGACAACAAAGAGGAAAATGCAACTATTATTGAGAAATTCAGACGACGTTTAGTCGACGTAGGCGGAAAATCGACTCCAACGGTTGTTTTACGAAAAACAAAAAAAAATCCTAGCCTTTTCGAAATTGCCCCTTTGGACAAAAAACGCGCATTCACGCAAAAGTTTAGATCCAAACATAGAAACATTATCAACAATTTCGCTGGAGTTTTACACCCGCATCTACAAAATCCTGAGCCCTCCATTCCTGAGCCGCCTATTCCTGAGCCCTCCATTCCTGAGCCGCCCAGTCCTGAGCCGCCACTCCCTGACGATACCCTACCTGAAGATGAAAAAGAAGTGAGCGGAAAACCCAAACGAGTTCTGAGCCCTGATGAATTGGCTGCAAAAAAGATTCGTGATAAAAAGAGCAAGAATAAAAAGGCCGCTTCGGATTGCGCAAATGAAATACGCCAACGACAAGAAAATGGGGACATACCATTCGAATTTGACCAAGATCCAGACGGGGGGAATCATTGCGAGCCCGAGTGCCCTCCAGGTCAAACGAAGAGTTGGGAAAACACGGGTAAATCTTGGGCGAAGCGTTGCAACGGTGTCCCGAATCCCCGAAAAGACACCAAAAAGTACAAAAAGGGCGGATCTAAACAAACACGTAAATCATACCTGTAATCAAGACCAGGTTGATGGCGTAATGGTTAATGTCTTCGAGACCATCGCCAGGGAACTTGGTTCCCCAGAGAATGTCCCAAATATCAATGCCGTAATTGGTATGACTGTTTTCGTGGTGGCGCTGATGCGCGATGGGCCGCAAATGGTCGTAATTGATGATGTGCACGGTGCAGTAGGCAAAGGCCCACAAAAACACCACGTACATGCTGAGATGGCGGCACAGAAAAATAAACAGGATAAGGATGCCGCCCTGCGTTAAGAAATTCATGCTCATTTCCGTGAGCATGTTTTTGGTTTGGCGGTTCACGGAGGTGTCATGATGCGTCGTATCGTGAAAATCGGTCAAATTGCACAGCCGTTTGAACTGGCGCCCGAGCCACCCTCGGGTAAACACGTTGTCCATTTTGGCGTAGTAGTCGTTGAGGCGTATGTGATGCACTAGAATGTGCCCTACATACCCAATGAAAGAGACGTAGAAAAAGGTAAGCACGTTAAGTAGCGCGTTGGTTTTTGTCAGGCGCGCAATAAACCCCACGCACGCTATCGCCGTGAGGTAGAACCATTTGTTCAAAAGAAGGGATTCTTTCCACATGCTCTGTTCCGTACAAAATGTACAACAGCATTTAAACGACTCGCCGCCCAAAGTATTCAGATGCGCCCATCGCTGCTGCACCGATACCGTTGCGTTAGCCTGGACCAGGTTCATTCGGAGCATGCCCCAATTCTTCAGCGGATGGGGGAGCTGCACGCCTTGCGCGTCATGCTGCTGGGAGACCCTGGGACGGGGAAAAGCACACTATGCCGCGCGATTGTGCGGGACTATTACGGCGATGAGGGGGGCGGAAACGTCCTGCACATATCAAGTCTCAACGACCAAGGCATCCACTTTTACCGCAACGACGCTCGTACCTTTTGCCAAACAACCTCCAGCCTCGCAGGTAAAAAGAAAATGATTGTGCTAGACGACATGGATGCCTTGGCGGAAGCGGGGCAGCAAGTGTTTTTGAGCTACATGGATGCCTTCCCGCGCATTTTGTTTGTGGTGACGGCTACCACCCCTGCAAAAATCGTCGTGGGCGTGCACTCGCGCTTGTTGAGTTTGAAACTCGCTCCGTTTCCCGACACGTACCTCCGCGAAGAGCTAGTCCGTATTGCCGAACTGGAAGGCATTGCTCCGATTGACCCGTCGGCCGCGGATGCCGTCGTAGCCCGAGCAGGGCACTCCATGCGGACGCTGCTGAACTGTTTGGAGAAAATACGCTTGCTCGGCAAAGGACTCACGCAGGACGTAGTAGACGCCTGCTCCACCTTGGATGCGAGGGTGCTGGCCCAGTTCAACGCAGCGGTGGAAGCCTGCGACGAGTACGGCGCCATGGATATTGTGCTGGCCATTCACCGCGACGGCTTTTCCGTAATGGACATCTTAGATGCCTATTTTGCGTTTGTAAAACAGAGCGGGCTGCCTGACACGCGCAAGTACGCGATTGTTCGCGTGATCGCCAAGTACATTGCCATTTTTAACCAGGTGCACGAGCACGCCGTGGAGCTCATCTTTTGTGTGCACGACCTGTGCTCCAAAAATTGAACGGTTTAAAAAGAAATAGTGGACGCATATATTAACCATGCAAGTCTATACTCCATCGGTGCTGACCCGCCGCGTGTCGCTTCCCGTGGCGCGAGTTGATTCCAAAATCAAATCGACGCTGGAAGCCATTCTCTCCAAGGAGCTGGACGGGCGCTGCACGGTGCAGGGCTTCATACGTCCAACGGGGCGCCGATCTAGCGTCCATGTGTTGGAGTATTCGTGCGGCCTCCTCAAACAGGACGCCGTCCATATTACTGTGGTGTTCGAGTGCGACATTGCGTTTCCGTTTGTCGGGGAGGTTCTGGAATGCGTCGTCGAAAACAAAACGCACGCAGGGCTCAAGTGCCGCATTGACGGAGAGGAGTCGCCGTACGTGATTTTCGTGGCTCGCGACCACCACCATACCCTGGGGCGGTTCGCGCCCATCTCCATCGGAGACACCATTACAGTGACCATTCTCGACCAGCGATTCGAGGTGCGGGACAAGTTTATTTCCGTGATTGCCACGTTGGCCGACGCCTACACGGGGCCCGCCGACGACGCTCTCTTTTCGGGGACCATCGAGTACAGCGACCCCACTTCGGACGTTCTCAAAGCGCAGCCCGAAAAGACCTTTGTCGTGACGAAAGCCCCTAAGGCAGCACGCGCCAACGTCATTGTCTTGCCCTCGAACTTTTCCGACGCCAATTACGCCGCCAACCAAAAACGAATCGACGCCGACGTAGAACGCATGCAGGAAGCGTCCGTGCTCGTCTTTCCCAGCGAAGGCATTGACGAGGGCTTGCGCGATACCGCGCCCAAGACGTACGCTTACCTGATGCAAAAGTTATCTGCGCTGGGTATGACTCAGCAAACGCACGAAGAATCGCACGCGTCGTCAGACGAGGAGGAAGAGGACGACGAGGACGACGAGGCGGACGAGGACGAGGACGCGTAAACTGCCTTTATTTTTTTTTTATTTTTTGGCGCTCAAATACCAAATGACAAAACTCGAAGGTCTACTCTGTTTAGGCGTCGCGTTTTTTGTAGTAGACACGTACTATGACAACAAATTCACCAAGCAGTTGTCCAGGTACAAAAAGCACGTGAAGATCGCGGCCGCCCTTTTTACAGCAGGATCGCTGCTGCTCTTCATAAAAAAAAATCCTGGAGAGTCGTCAAAACTAATGGGACATTTGAACGGCATGGTGCAATACATGCCCATCGACAAGAACTCGCGCGACATGCTGACCCCGTTTTTTGCGCCTCGCGCAGAACAGACCCTGCAAACGTCGGGCTCCGACGCCACAACGCGTAGCGTGAGCGGTACGAAGAAAAAATACGTGGCGGCGAGTCAGCAATGGAAGTGCGGTGAATGCAAAGCCCAACTAGACGCCTGGTTCGAAGTCGATCATCGCCAGCGGCTTGCCGACGGAGGATCAAACCACATTTCCAATTTGGTTGCTCTTTGCCGCAACTGCCACGGCAAAAAAACAACCTTTGAAAATATGTAAATAATAATACAATGCCTTCCAGCCGTAAATCTTCGACAACGCCGTGCGCTTATTTGCGTTTACATTTATCGTTGAGGGAACTACGAAATCTGTGCGACGCCCTCGAAGTTAAGCACGGGGATGAAGATACGGCAACCGATTTGTGTGCAAGAATTCAAAAGGAACGTCCAGACCTGATGCGCGGCGAAATGTGGAATAAGTTAAGATACGCACTAAGAAGGTTCGACCTTCACACCGACAATGGACTTTACGCCCTAAAGCACTTATTATTTTTCCCTTACGGGATGTACGAAAATTTCACGTTATTAAATGGTGATCCTAAAACTGCAGTCGGGCACGCGAAATACGCACTGCAACGCCAAAACGCTCGTGGTCGAATGGGATTAGACACGAGGCCATGGTTCTGGGCGAATCACATGCTCAATTCGCCGCGACGCAGTACCCGAAAAAGTAGCCAGCGCCGTTGAACCCCGTAAAAAAATAAGACTCTTTTTGTAAATGAATGAGGTGCTCGCCCAAATTCTTTCTAATACCGTCAACAGTATCGCGCGGTTTTTCGAGTGGATTTTTCGTATCCTGCGATTTTTGCTGTTCGATCTTTGGAAAAACATAATCGTGGGTGCTGCATCCTGGGTGATGTCTCTGCGGTTCTGGACACTGATTTCCCTCATTGCTACTGTCATTGGCGTGTGCGTGTTTTTGGTGTTTTATTTTACAAAGGGTTGGAGTGGCGTAGTGGCGGCGTGGTTTCGCTCAGCGCAAGGCGTCGAGGTATCGACCCTCACGCTTCTTGCCGTGCTTGGACTCATTTACTGGAAAAGGCCTTCCTGGTTCACTCCTATCATGCTAACCGCATTTTTAAGCCTCCTGCTGATTTTTGTGTTTGAGCTGAATCGATCCAAAATCCAACGCGAAGACCAAAACCATTGGGCCGTCTTTTCTATTTTTGTCTTGCCCTTACTCCCCGTCCTCTTCACACTTCTCGAGGTCAAGAACAAAATTGCACACGCTGTGGCGACCTCTCTCTATTTGGTCCTCATTGCTGCTCTTATGGGCACGAACCCCAATACCGTGTTTCAGCCCAGGCTTTTTACGCAGGGGACGATTTACATCATTGCCGTCATGATATTTGTAGCTCTTGTCACCATTGGGTTCAACCGCGACTTTCTCAGCCAAGACTGGACGACCTACTTGTCGCGCATCGGCATGCTCTTTGTGACGTGCGCGGCGCTTGCCATGGCCGTAACGCTTGCCATTAAATTTTTTGCCACTAACCCTACGTGGTCCGTTCGCTACCTTATCATGCTCATGATTCTCGTCGTCGCGGGCGCGATTGTCGTGTCCGCGATTTGGAAACGTCTGCCCGACCGCAGCTACTTTGCTTACTTTACAAAGGCCAATTTAGCGATCAAGACTCTCCTGCTGCTTTCGTGCTGGACTTCCGACCTCATGGCCATGCTGGTCTCAGAGCCCAAGCAAACGTGGGCCTTGTTGGCCGTTGAAATCGTTCTCATCGTCTGGTACATTTACTCCAAGACTCTCTTTACTACGATGCGCGAAGGCAAAGCAGGGGGGCCGAAGGGCGTTATGGTGCGCAACGAACCGCTGGGGCTGCGGTATGAGTCCGTGCTACCGATTTCGACCAACTTTCGGTACAACTACGCCATTTCGTGTTGGGTGTACTTGAATGCGCTGCCCCCCAGCGCAAGTCCTGAAGCAACGGGGTTTTCCAACATTATTAGTTACGGCGGACGTCCGACGGTCTCCTTCAACGCGGCGTCCAATACCTTGCGTGTCACCATGCGTCACCCTGGAGGCAAGAAACCGCAAGGGCTTGCCAAATCGATTCGCTCCCTGGCGGAGTTTACGGGGGAGTCCATGCCGTCGGAGCCCCTCGAGTACTCAGGCCCTCACGACGTGTTGGTCACGGACATTCCCGACGTGGCGCTGCAGAAATGGATTCATTTCGTATTCTTTTACACGAGCGCGGGGATGCTGGACATTTTTATCAACGGCGTCTTGTACAAGAGTGTTGCCGCCATCGTAACTGACGAAAGTTCGGGGCTCACGGTGGGCGCGCACAAGGGAAACCCTGGAAAGATTGCCAACGTCATGTTTTTTCAAGGCACCAACAAGGTGGACGACGCCCTCTTTGTGGGAGGCGACGCCATGGATGCGGCCAAGGTGCACAGTCTCTATAACGATTTCAAAGGAAGAGATCCGCCTGTGGTGACGCGGGTCTTTCCTGTACCCCCAATTTTCCAAGACGCAGCGAAGGAGGTGAGTAAAACGACGACGGACGTTTCGAGGGGGGTGACGGCGGCAAAGGTGGCGACGACGGGGTCGCTGCAGACAGCGTTTGATCCAAATCAAGCCCTGGCACAGCAGTTTTAAGGTAGTTGCGGTCGAACGGCGGGACCACTTGGTCAGGATTGCGCATTTTACACACCACAAACCAGAGAAACATAAAGGCCAAATAGGCGTAGCCAACATAGCGCCACATAGATAAAGGGTGAAAAAATGATTTTCATCCGTTATCCTCGGTTACCTCGCTCATCGTTGAGCGCATTTAGCGAGAAACGTTTTCTTCTCCGCCGCACTCGACGGCTTGTTTATGTGTTTCTCTACCCTGGCCGCAATTTGGGTGCATTGTTTGCGCGTCCGCGGTTTGCCTGAAGGCTTGATGCGAACGTACCCGAACCCGCCTTTTTGGGCGCCATAGCCGTGTTCGGCTAGGCGATTGCGCTGGGTCGAGCTCTTGAATTTGTCCAGGGACACCCAGCGGCGACCGTTGAAGTGCAAATCGGATTTGATGAGCCCCCCTGCGGTTTTGTACGCGGTGCCCCCACCGACTTGCTGCCGCCGCCCGATCAAGTTCTTGTAGGTTTTGCCTGCGATATGAAAGAGGCCGTCGGGTTGGCGGCGAAAACGGCGAGCACTTCGGTATTTGCCCATTAAAATTACTTCCGAGACAAAAAAAGAAATAGGCGTCAAAAAATAACTTAAACACCTCGTCACATAAAGGAGTATAATGCCTCCCAAGAAGTCTTCCGCTAAAGCTGACACGAAGTCCGAGCCAAAGGTGGAGGTGGTTGAAGTAAAAGTCCCCACCCCATCGACGGATGCCGAGACCACCGTTGACATTGGCGCGGCGTACACTGAATTTACCTCAAAGCTCGCGGCGGTGCGCGCCCAGATGGCGTCCATCATTGTCGACTTCAAGACCCTCCAGAAGCGCGCTGAGCGAGAGGCCAAGGCTGCTCAGAAGGCAGGCGCCAAGCGCAAGCACAAGTCGGCGAGCCGCGCCCCGAGCGGCTTTGTAAAGCCAACCCTTATCAGTGACCAGCTCGCAGATTTCCTGACGAAGCCCAAGGGGTCGCTCATTGCGCGGACGGAAGTGACCCGCGAAATCAACGCGTACATCCGCTCCAACAAGCTCCAAGACCCCGACAACGGCCGCAAGATCAACCCTGACGCGAAGCTCAAGAAGCTCCTCGCCCTGAAGCCCACAGACGAGCTCACCTACTTCAATCTCCAGCGCTTCATGAGCCAGCACTTCCAGAAGGCGGAGAAGCCGCCAGCGACTGCCTAAACTCACCCAATCGCGATAAAAAATAGAACCCATTTTTTTTGCGCTTGCGTACTGGTGTACGAACCCCGACTCGAGGCGAAAGTGCGGGGGAGCGGTTCGATTCCGTTCAAGCGTTTAAATCTATTGATAACCTATGCCGTTGATATATGCTCCCTCAGAAACACGGCGCCGCCAAGCTTATGCAGCTGCAGTTGCGGTCACTAGAAAAACCGCGGAACAAAAAGCTGCAGAAGATCGTTCTCGCCCAATAAGCGAACAACGTGATCTTATTTGTGAAGTTGCGCGTAATCCTAAGATATACAAAAGTGACTACCTGATTAACTACTTGACGGGATTGTCGATTGCGTCGCAGTATGCGGCGGCAACGGGGACCGCAGTAGCTCTCACGGGCGTCGGTGCCGTTCCAGGCGGTATAACCGCAGCAGCAGGTGTTGCGGGTGCCGTACTGGCCGAGTCGACGAAAGTCTTTGTGCAGCTGTATAGAATTGCCAGTACAGCCTTGCAGCGCCAAATGCGTCCAATTTTAAGTTTGCTGTGCGAATTTCCGCATGACGATGCCGACAAAGAAAAAGACGAGCGGTTTCGATCCGTCTACGAAATTATCTACGGGTTACAAGATGCCTTTGCAGACACCCAAAATCAGTTGAGTGAAGAGGACAAGAGTAACATGGTCGAAACGGCAAAACTGAACATTTTAATCAAACTTGTTGAAATTTCGATGGCAGAGAAAGCGCCGAGAGCAGCGGAAGCTGCTGGCGGCGCCCTCAAACGCGCCATTTATCGCCACTTTGCTCGGAAAACAAAACGGGCGAAGCGATTTCGGCGGTCACGTCGGCGCTAGGAGGGCGCCCAGTGTACGGGATCTGTCCGCATAAATTTGCCCCCAAAATAATGAACGGTGTAATACATGAATATTGCATGTGGCCACCGAATCCCGTCTTCCCTCAATATTTTATAAAACAAATCGTCCGCTTGATTGCGGCAGTGTTTGGGTAGGTTGCCGTCTACCATAAGAACATATAACGCATCATGCACAAGCGAGGCGCGCAAACAATTGTGATAGTCGGGTGCGTTAGTCAGTCCATTCCAACTGAACCCAGGACTGATTTCAAGGATACCGTTGTGCAAGCGAAGGTTGTCTGCGCTAGCTGATTCGCGAATGGGGACTTTTATACGGTAGGAAGACGTCAAACGATACTCGTACCCTGTCGCAAAATCAATGACGTGTTTGCGGAGAGGCGTTGCTGGAAAGTGGCCTGTCGCTACAAAAACGAAAAAAAATCCAACAATTATCCCAAAAACAATTAGAATCAAATGTCGAAGCATTACCTAGAGTTGCGAATTATTAAAAAAAACAATGGGGGTTATAAAAACGCCAACACGACACTACGAACGGCATCGACATGATTACGAGAACACACCCGACGGCACCATGCACGTTCTTGTCGCTGTCGCGCGATAGCCGCGCACAGCAACGGCGCTTCCTGATATGCCTTATTGAATCGTCGAAGGCGTTTTAAAAGAATGTTCATTTTGAGATGTTTCATGGAATCACAAAAAAAACATCAATTTTTATCATGGATAACTACTGCACGCGCCAGTCGTGCGATAACCCTTCCGTTCCTTCTCGCTTGCCGCGGAGTCAAATGCCCCAATTCACGCGGTCGTCCGTAAAGCGCTTGGATAAAGTTATGCGAGAAGCAGGGTACACGGTGCGGGACACACGCATGTCGCCGCGGATTCTGCGCCCTTCGCAAACCGAAATCAGTAAGTCCACTGCAAGAGGGATTTTGGAAAAATGGGGGAAAAAAATAAAGAGCAAGGCGCGCGTGCAACCTCTAGTGGTGTCGTCTGACGGCAGTATTCTGGACGGTCATCATCGTTGGCTAGCGCTTACGTTTGCAATGGACCAACGCGTGTTGCCTGCGACGTACAAAGCCCCCGTGCACGCGTATTCGGCGCCAGGAAACGTGACGTTGCGGCTTGCTAAGACGATTAAAACGCCTCGTCACCGAATCAACGTGAAGAAGGCGTGATAGCGCTTGTACTTTTCGTGGCACGCCAGCAAACACGGGTACGCCAGTAAACTTCTCCGTCGTTCCGCTCGAGCCACCTCGGAATCATTCGGAAACATAGTGGCTAGGTAGTGGTCGATTCCGTAGCGCTCGATGTGGGGTTCAGGCTCGAGGGGCACACTGGTCTCCATGGAGGATTGGCGAGATTTAGGCGCACCGCGGCCGCAGCATCGTGCCTGAACGACACGTACCACCCCGTGTACGATCCCAGCGATGGCATTTCGAACACCACTTGTCGACATATATCTAAGAGATCTGAAGGGGCGCCCCCCGTCACCTCACGACTGATGACCCGAAATACTTCGTTTGCAGCCTCTTCTCTTGAAGGAGGCGATAAATAACTACACGCGTCCAGCATTGGATCACCTTGTATCAATTTTCTTAAATCCACAAAAAAAACGTTGATCTTTACAGCGACGCGTAAAAATCAACCACCTTTTTATTCAGTCGAATCTTCCCGACATCCAAGGACGTCAAGTAGAGCCCTTCGAGGGATCGCAAACGCGAAAGTGCTACGTATGTCTGGCCACATTCAAACACGTCCCCGCCAACATCAATTTCGGCCTCGTCAAGGGTTGCGCCCTGCGCTTTGTGAATGGTAATGGCCCACGCGTACATGAGCGGAACTTGGGATACGGAGACGCCTGACGTTTCGCTTTCCCAGACGTGGTGGTGCATCACCGTTTCGCCGTGCGTAAACTTGACGACGGGATAGCCTCCATAAAACCGAGTCACTATACCTTGACTTCCGTTGCAAATGTAGTCCGTAAGGTTCACGACGCACATTACCCGCGTCCCAACCTTGAGCTTGAGTACTTCATCGGCCCGAACGTGCGTTTTCAGAAACGCAATTTCGTGGTCGGCATTGGCTTCGCGCCCACGCGTTGTAATCATTTTAAAGACGGCTTCTTCGGTGGTAAGCTCGGCATACGCCGTCGAATTGATAGTGTCAGCCTTGAGTCGCGTGGGCACGAGTCGCGTGACCCCGTCGCCTGACCGTACGTGCGCTTGAAGTAGCGTGAAACTGGCTTTGCTGAGTTTTCCATGGCGTATTTCGTTGAGAAGCATGCAGTATTGAGGGTCCGTTTGGCGGTAAATCGTAGTGAGCTGCACGGCCTTGGGAAACGTAGCTGCCCACCGAGGACTTTCAAAACAAAACTGGGCGTCGACGGGCGGCAACTGGTAAAAATCGCCACTGAATACCAGTTGAATGCCACCAAACGGCTGGCGGTTGCCGCGAACGGCTTTGCCGATGTCGTCCAAAAGTTCAAACAGGGAGTCGGAAAGCATACTTACTTCGTCAATGACCAAAATGTCAGTTTCAATCCATCGCTTCTTGGTGTAGCGATTTGCCTTCACTTTGGCGAGGGCTCCTTCGCCCCCGAGACCAATGCCTGCCCAGGAGTGAACCGTTTTAGCGCGGCACCCGAGAAGAATGGCGGCACACCCCGTGGTTGCGCACACTTGAATGGTCTTCCCGTGCGCACAGGCGTGGCGGTACATCTCGCGAATGAGCGTGGACTTGCCCGTCCCCCCTGGGCCTGTAAGAAAGAGATTCTTGCCTCCTTCGTAAGCGGTAAACGCGTCGGTATGTGTCATTCTTTTTGTCCCATGAAACTGCCCTGTACGCATCAATTTTTTTTTAAAATTTTCCAAACAGTACCATGTAGGCTAAGAATAAACCAAAAAAGTTCTTCGCAAACAAATCTAAGATATTGTACATGACATTTTTTATTTTGTAGCTCATTAAGGCAGCTACTCCGTACAAAGCCCAAATGGAGATAAAATAACCGAACGTGGCGTTCCCCAGCGTCGTGTACTTAGCGTAGTTGACATAGATAATATAAAACATGAGCGCGAACGGGATAAACCCCAGTGCCGTCGAAAGGGCCGTTGGAAGTTTGCCATCCTCTCCAAGGTATCCAAAAAGCAGCATCAACCAATTCAATCCCAGCACGAGTAAAATGGTTTTCTTTTCTTGCAACACCAACGAGATAAGATCGTGCGGCTCGTCCGCTTGTTTCTTTTTGACTATGTTCAAGTACATCATATACGTAAACAGCATGGTCGGCGTCGTAATGGCCCAATCATAGTAACGGTATTTGGTAATGTTTTTTATGGTGGAAAAATTAAACACCATCCAAATGTAAAAGGACAGCTCAACATAGTTAACCACGTTTTCAATGACGAGTAAATGTTTCAAATCTTTTACCTCAGGACGCGTAGGTTTAATCAATACATACGAGTCTAGTACTAAAGTGGCGACTTGTATGAAGAGCGAGGCAGAGCCCGTGGTGTGTATGATTTGATTCATGCAATATGCTATCCAAAAAAAGGGGACCCTACGGGCGCCAAACATGTTTTGTGAGTGAACCGAAAAATGCGCATATTGTAAATTGCAGCCAGTTTCCTAAAAAAGACGCAACAAGATACTTTGGAAAGGGATACTTTATGCTTCCCGCAATCAGTGAGGATGGGTTGACGATGGGATTTGGTATAGACGTAACGGCGACAATAGTGAGAAACCCGTTTGTTTCCATGTACTTCTTGATGGTCGCGTAGTATTTCGTATTTTGTACGACGGACGACCCGCTGGCGGCTACTTTGTAAGGAATGATTTCCCCGAGCACAGACCCTAGCGCAGCGATGAAGCCGACCACGATAGGGTTATATACGCGCCCTCCAAACACCGTAACAATAGAGTTCGCAGGCGCAAAAATGGTTATGTTGGATATGAGTGTCGTAACAAAGATACCAAGATAACCAAAGTGGCGAAACTTCTTATGCTGGTGAAAAAAAACAAACGTTACGACAAGGACAAAGAGAACGTACAGCATCACGTTCACGGAGAACCCCATTTTAAAGGATGCGTTTAAAAAATAAATCGTTTACATGAAAAGCCATGCAAACACTCCCGCTTTGTTGCACCCGACATGCACGTCGGGGTCATAGTAGTTGATTTCGCGCACAAGAAACTTTAAGTTGTCCCTTGTTGTCATCGCTTGAAATATCTGCCGCGTGAATTGGAACGGGGCGGTCTCAACCAGTCGAAGTAATAAATTCACGCCGCATACGCGACCCGTAGTCCATCCGTACAAATAAAAATGCGCCCGCACCTCTTCGTCATCGTGGTGAAACTCGTACCAGAACCCTTTCCAGGTTTTCCAATACAGCTCGGCATACCCTACTTGGGTGCGACGCATGTACGACCCCCGCTTCCAGTCTGCCGCTGTTTGAGGCCGAGCAAAATCCTGAATCAACCTGGAAATTTCATCGGGCATTTCCATATTGGTTTTTTTTACTTTTTAGAAATGGCACGAAAGGGCCTCAATTTTTCTTTTTGGGAAAGGCAACAATGTACTCAATGGGGGTTAAAAACGTCCGTAAGCTAGGACTATCTTGCGACCGCAACTCTAGTTCAAGGTCATGACAGACGACGTCGCGCCCCGTTTTTTTACCGTCTGCCTCCATACCAGGATGCGCGCGAGAAAACATGCTTTTGAGAGCCCCGATTTTGATGCTGGTGCATGCGACGCCAGGATTTTTTTCAGAAATAACTTTGAAAATGCGACCGCCCTCGCCACGGTTTACGGGCGCAATGGTCCCGCAGACCCGTGCGCGCTGCCGCCCCCGTGCGTGTATCTCGGCCTCAATGCGGGCTTGCGTTTCGAGCGACACGAACGATGCCTCCTTGCCGTCGCGTAGGTAGCGCAGGGACAGTTCAGGGGCCATTTTTATCCCCGTGCGAGTGTGCCACAAAACGTAGAGGTCCCCAAACTTGCAATGCGTATCAAAGTAGGCGTGCACGAGGCGACCGAAGTACGTCGTCGGTGCCGTGAGCAGCGGAACGCACTCGGGAAACTCCAAATGCTCAATCAAATGAGCGACTCGCACGGCATCTTCGGCGGGGCGAGCTAGGACTCCTTTGTTGCCTGCAAACGCCGTTTCCAACCTCCCAAGCACGTCCGACGACGGCGGTCGCTCTTGTAAGCTTACCGTGATCGAGTAGGGTACCGTAGTCGGTGGAACGCGGCGCTCGTACATGGACGCGGTTTCGGGTAAATTCAAGGGCTGAAACATGTAAAGGGTGCCAAAGTTGACGATGTAGCCGCGCACGCCTTTATGGTCTACCACGTGCTCTTTTTGCTCCAAGAGTCGAAGTAACGACCCCATCACGGCATCAAACGACCCGTTTACGCGCGCCACAATGTCGTCCCGCTCCAAGACTTTAAACGTCCGAAAGAGCCGTTTGATCTCGTCACACACGTCTCTCGGAGGAACATCCGTGTCGATGACAGGAAATTCGCGCGCGTCTTGCGTGGGGCAGGTAGCCAAATAATCGCATGCCGACGTGAACGGCTGATCGCCCAGCGGGACAAGAATCCGCTTGCCCGTCGACAGAGTTTGCGGCACGCTTTGTCCAATTTCCTCCTGGGTTTGACTGTGTTGGGCGCCTGTCAAGAGAATGTCCACGGCGTTCTCTTTTAAAAGCCGAGTTACTTTTCCAATGCGCAACGCTTTGGTTTCAGCCCAACGGTACATGTACATGTCCAGCGCTTCGGTCTCGTCGGACAGCAGCGTCGCGTAGAGAAAAATCATGCAGTTGCGCTGCGCATACGGCAAGTCCTTGTGGCTGCAAAACCGAACTCCTCGCCCAATGATTTGTTCGATGCGGTCCATGTGCCACCACGGATCTAAAATGTGGACTTGGCGGACGCACTTGAAATCCACGCCTTCCGCGGCCGCACGCGTGACGATCACCACCTTGATAACAGATCCATCTCGGTTGCTTGCCTGCATCAGCGCGCTTATTTCCGCGGCGTTGTCAGGCGACAACTTGGCGTCGCCCGAAAGCAACGCGTAGTGCATTCCGTTGGACTCAACGTGATCTCCTAGAAGCTTTTCGCGCTGGTAACGACGAAAGCCCGCGGCTTCCAGCGAGAGCGCTACGGGAATGGCGCCACCCTTGATGAATTGGGTGTAGACAAGAACAATGCCGTCCCCTGCGACATACTTCATCACATTGGCCAGTTTGGCGCTGTAGGCAGGCAACTCGTCGGGGTCAAAGCACCGCTCGGAGCGGTACGTGTACACGCCCTTGGTTTCTTTCATGGCAGAGGCCAATCCTGCCTTGCCGTACGAGTCCCCAGGGTAACTCATATTCAAGCACATGAGCGCGTTGAGTCGAAACGGTGGGGCAGCGGCCACATCGCCCAACGCCGCGTCGGCAGCCAGCGCTTTGGCATACGCCCGCTCCTGCACTTCCGTAGACCGCACAGGATAAATTTTTACGTGGTCCACCTTGTGGATCAGTTCAGGACTTTCGTGCATGGGCGAGGGCGTCGCAAACACGGTTTTTTTCGGCGCGAACAGCGGAGGATAAATGCGGTACGGGAAACTGTAGGGGTTCTCCCCTTTTACGAAGGAAACGTACCCTCGTACGTGATCGGCGAGTGGCGCGCCCCCGTCTTTCAGCGCATCGCCCGTGAACACGTCTGCCACGCTGAGTGGCGGAAGCTTGTCGTTCAGTTTGAGTAAATTCAAAATAGAAACAATGTCGGTCAAGTCCCCGTACATCGGCGTTGCGGAAAGCAAGAGCAGTTTGACTTGAGTTACGGCAAGCACGTGGAGGAAATCGTTGGTGCTTTCCCTCAAAAAATTGTGCACCTCGTCTACAATGAAGAGAGTGCCATGGTACGCGGCATGCAAGTGCCGCGCCACGTCGTTGGCAGGCACGGACCGAGCGATAGCACGTATTTCGTTGCGTAATTTTTCGTAGCCAACGAAATGGTAGTGGGCGGCGATGAGGTCGTGGGCTCGCTTGACGACCACGCGCCGACCAACGTTGCCTAACAAATTCAGGTCGCGCACGAGGGCCTTGCTGCAGCCCGTGGCTTCCCACCCCAGCGGCGTGGACTCCAAAAGAGATTCGTGGAACAGCTTCCCGCGAAAATTTTCCTGAATGGCTTCGTTGCCTACGACATAGATTCGCGCGTCGGGGTTGGCCTCGCGGTAGTCCTCCGCAATGGTAATGGCCGAACACGTTTTTCCTGTCCCGAGACCGTGGTACAACAGCAGACCGTTGTACGGAGTACGACTTGACAGAAAATTGCGGACAAACTGTTGATGCGGGGCAAGCTCAAAATTGTTGCACAGAGCTTCCGCGCGGGCGGCCACTTCGTCGATCCCCGTCGGAGGCGGTTGGAACGGTAGGCGTGTCTCAGCAAATTCGCGGCGCTGGGAGATGCGCTCTGCAAACTGCGGATCCTGGATCCGAGGATACACCTCGTCCACAAGTATAAGCCGACCTACGCGGTCTGCTCCAAACCCCATTTGAAAGTCTTTGAGGTTATTTTTATATGTCCGAATAAGCATGAGTGGGCGGAAACCTCGACGACGCACGCGTCGTGGAGGAGTGCGGTGGCTGGAAAGCCGTGGCCAGAACGTCGGCCCGAACGCAAAGGATTCGAGCGGTAAATATTTCAATGAGCGGAACTGGGAAATCTATTACAAGACCAACCCTTTGTACCCCGAGTATGACCCCGAGTTGCACTATTACTCAGGATCCAAAACGCCCGTGGACTGGTGCGACGATGACGACTACGTACGCCGATTTGGAACTGATATGGAAAACTGGAAAACCTGCAACAACCGAGTCAACTTGATGCTGGACCAAATCCACTACAAAAAAACTCGGCGGCACACGCTGCACCCCGACATACGCGGAGGAAGGTGGCGCTACACTACTTTGGCCAAATCGAGGCACATGAGGCCTAGACCTAAATGAAAGGCGGTATGGCCTGCCCCCTTTAACTTTTTGTCAAAGACAAAGGCCGCTGAACTCGCAACAAGGGAGAGCACCATGCGTGCGGCCAAACGCGCATTCTGCAAAAAGACGGGGGCGACGTAGACCAAAATCGCAATGGCCACGCGCAACCGTCGTTTGGCGGGCGTATCGTGCGACCCAGCGACCCATAAAAGGCGAATGTACCGCGTGTTCAGCGCTGCAGCTGCAGCTGCGTAGTTGATCGAGTGGGATGTACTGTACGCCAAAAGGGCCGCGTTCACATGAATGAACGTTTGGTCTAGTTTTCGACCGACACAATTGACATTATCCGTGTTGAGGTGCGCGGCGCATGTCCAGTGGTAGCCACAACTAATCGGGGCGTGCAACGCGCTGCCTAGGACGGCGGTCAAGCCAAACTTGGTTGTCGGGGCGTTGAAGGCCAATACCGTCGCAGGGACAATCATGCTAAGTCCGTTTAGGACTTCGCGGACAATCATGTACTACCGTAAAAAAGGTTTTTTAAAGGTAACTCCGTATTATGGCTTCTACGTTGTCGTCCAACCCGTGTTCCAGGGCAACCCAGCCTGCAGCTTGCGAACTTGTAGTTTCTTTCATGTCCCAGTCGAGGGGCGAAAAGATACGATACGGAAACGAGGGGTCGAACGCGCGCGTTGCGTCCTCAAAGGTGCTGCATCGCACGTCAAACAGGAATGTGGGGTGGTGCAGGAGGTCGGTGTCCTCACCTACGTAAGCTCCCGTAAACCAGCGTCCGCCTTTGGGGCGTCGAATTGCATAAAGGTGAGCAACTTGCATGCTGCCATAATGTTGTGAAGAACTTATATGAAAAAAAAATTTCGGGTTTACAAAACCTCTAAATCACTCACACGCCAGTACTCATGATCTCCGTTGGGGAGCGGGCGTCGTAGGATGAAGGGAATCTTCTTCTCGCGCAATTCCAGTTGCGCGATCAAATATCCATCTACCAGCGTCGTCTCAACGAAAGGGGGAGACCCTGAGTTGATTTGCTTGGCGCGTACCCCTAACACACGCGCGCACTCGTACTTGGTGAGGATGGGGATTGTAGTGTGGAGCGGATCAATTACGCGGTCGTTTTCGTCGCGCTGCACGCCGCAGCGAGATTTGACTTCGGCGTAGCTGATGACCGATTCTTGAGGGTGCGCTTTGGCAATGAGGTCCTCCTTTAACGAGTCGTCAAAGGTTTGGACAGCAGCTTCGTCGGAGACGGCGCTGTCCCCGTCATACTCGTAGTCAATGACGCCACTGGCTTCATCCTCTTCCGCGTCGTCTTCAATTTCCTCATCCTCCTCCTCTTCAATGATTTCTTCTTCTTCCGATTCCGACATGGTCTGTTGTTTACGGTTACAAAAAAAATAAGGTTTAGGTTCAATTTTTCCAGGAGTGGTCGCACGTCGGGCACAAATAGGCGTACTTGAGACCTGCCTCGTCGTACCGAACGTAAATAATGTCTTCCTTTGTTGGGCATTCGGGGCACTGCTTGTTGATCCGTGGCAGTGTGGGGTCGTACTTGGTGTACTTGTTGAGCGTGACTTCGGCGCCTCCTTTCTTGAGCACGCGCTTGGACAAGCACATGGTGATAGGAACTTCCTTTTCACTTCCGCAGTTACGGCAAAAATTTAAAACGGTGTCGCCTTTTTCTCGAGGGGCGATTTTCAAGTAAAGCATGTTGTCGCAGACATCGCAGAAATTCATTTCCTTTTTTGATGTAAAAAAAAAGAAGTGTCTGAATCAATTTTTCAAGGCATGGTCACTTGGAGACGCCCGTTGCCGCGCGATGGGCGGCGAAAACCCGTACCACACACTCTCGCGCTGCAACGGTTTCCAGCACTGATCGTTGGCGTGCAGCCAGTGGGCCCCCGTTTTTTGCAAAAGAGGCAGGTGGCTCTCAAAGACGGCGATGAGACGATCATACATGGACGCATTGACAATGTAGCCTGCTCCATTCTGAGCTGCATGAACCTTAACAAGACCGTTGTCGAGTGTCTCGCCGCTGTTGAGGCCGCAAACAAGCATCAGTACGTCGTAGGCAGGCGCGGCATGGACACGCTGCCAGAATTCGTCTTTGGACACCGTGACTTCAAAGTCGTCTTCCACAATGATGACTTGAGGCAGTCCTGCGGCGCGGGCAGCCTGAAGCACACCCAAATGAGATTTAAGGCAGCCGACACCGCCATACGGTTCATGAATGGCTGCAAATCTCGTAGCTTCAATGCCGAGACGAGAGAGTTCGGCTTCAATTTCAGCGCGGCGGTCAGGGCGCGAGTCGAGATTAATGTAATACGCCATGAATGTTTGAACTAGAAAAAAAACGTGATTTTTTACTTAGGTCGCTGATTTTGAAGCAAATGGGGTAAAATAGGAATGTACACGGGTGCGCTGTTGTAAAAGGAGACTTGGGGTAAATGAATGGCTTGGGGAACGACGGGTTTTTGTGGGAAAATGTAATTGTTTGTACCGATACCAAAGAGAGCCGTTTCAATGTCTACAGAATTGTTTGCCAAGAGCGACGCGGGCATGCGAGGAGCGTTGATGCCTACAGGAAACGCGGGGCGATCGTTCATCGACGCAGTGGTGTTCATGAGCCACTCTTCTTGGCGAATGACTTGACTTTGGTCGGCTACGAAATTGCCTCTGGTTTGCTTGATACGGGTACCCGCCATACATCAGATCAAGTATTTTTTTCTATGCTGCATCGGTATTACAGTTTTAATTCTTTTCTTATTGTATGAGCGACGTACCCGAAGTGCCTGCCGAAGTTGCCGAAGTTGCCGAAGCCGCCGAAGTGCCTGCCGAAGCCGCCGAAGTGCCTGCCGAAGCCGCTGAAGTGCCTATCGAACTGCCAGCCGAAGTGCCTTCCGAAGTGCCTGCCGAAGTGCCTGCCGAAGTGCCTGCCGAAGTGCCTGCCGAAGTGCCTGCCGAAGTGCCT